>Ga0164241_10001155_pt1 | contig 35169 bp, 33 predicted proteins | sample OricomyardsoilBY_FD_108780 | JGI IMG/M metagenome (GOLD analysis project Ga0164241, IMG submission 108780) | Backyard soil microbial communities from Emeryville, California, USA - Original compost - Back yard soil (BY) | ecosystem: Environmental > Terrestrial > Soil > Unclassified | place: USA... | reverse complement strand
TAATTACTAGATTACTCGTTCACTATTGAAGTTCAAAGGTGGTAAAATCATTTCTCGTGTTAGGAAGCTCACACCCTTGGCTTCCCTCTCTGTAAACCGTAAAAATGATTTCGTGTCCTTATCATTACTTTTTCGTTCATGTCTATTTGTTAACTTATTATAGTTATCAAATTTTTAAAAAGCAAGCCTATTTTTACTAACTATTTTCAAAATAATTTTTTATTATATTTCACAATAGCATTATGCAACTGCCACTCAATTTACCTATTTTGTCATTTCTCCAGTTTATAAATCAACGGTTCATATATAAAGTGAAACTTTAATCAGTGAGGATTTTGTTCATCCCCACTGATTATTAGCCTTCACCAATCGGGCTTTTACGGGCAGTTGATCCCCACCTAACTTCTTTGCTTTCGCTGAATTTTGAGGTAGGGGTGTTACTGCCCGTTAATGCGGGATAAATCCCCATTCTAAAACCCGTACATACTCACCTTACAAAATTATATCAATAAAATTTTTAATACAATCTTTTTGTATAACTTTCTTCTAAAGAACGTGCAACATCTTCTTCTGAAGCATTCACTTTCGCATGCTCTAACAACATTTTTGCTGCTGAAGGTAACTCTTTTTTATTTAACCAAGATTCTGGATCCCATATCTTCGAACGAATAAACGCTTTTGCACAATGAATGTAACACTCTTCTATTTCAACAACAATTCCAAGCAACGGATTACGTCCATTCGCCTGCATTTCTTTCAAAATTTCTTCGTCGTTTGTAATATACGCTCGGCCATTTATTCTAAGTGTCTCCCCAAGACCTGGAATAAAAAAGATTAGTCCTACACGTGGATTTGAAATAATATTCAAAATGGAGTCTATACGACGATTTCCTGGCCTTTCTGGAATGATAATTTTATTATTATTGAGTACGTATACAAATCCAGGTGCGTCTCCTCTCGGCGAGGCGTCACACTCCCCCAACTTATTTGCAGTAGATAATACTAGAAAAGGAGATTTAGAAAGGAAATCTACACCATGGTGGTCTAATGATGAAATAACTTTTTTCAATGCTCGCTCACTTGGTTTCCCCAATATTTTCCGTAACTCTTCCTCTGTTGAAATAATCGATTTTATTTCCATACGCTCTATCTCCACTTATAATCTCCCCTTTTTCTTTATTTTCCCAAAATTCAATACGAATATTGTATAATAAAATTTGCAGAAAGGGGAATTAAAATGACAGAGTGGTTAACAATATTTGATTCTGAAAGAAATACACTTGGGAAGAAATTACGCGATGAAGTGCATCGTGACGGTGATTGGCACGAAACATTTCATTGTTGGTTTGTAGAAAAAGATGCTAAAGATATATTCTTATATTTCCAATTACGCTCTAAAAATAAAAAAGAAGCTCCAAACATTTGGGATATTACTTCAGCCGGACATATTATGCATGATGAAGATGTACAAAGTGGTGGTCTTCGTGAAATTGAAGAGGAATTAGGGCTTTCTTTCCAAACGACTGATTTAGCATACAAGGGCATTTTTAAAATAGATTATGAAATTTCAAATCTTACGGATCGCGAGTTTTGTCATATGTATTTCCACAATGTCATCAATCCACTTCCATTCGCACCAGGTGAAGAAGTAGACGATGTGATGAAAGTACATGCAACTTCTTTTCTACAACTATTAAATGGAGAAATTTCATCTTTTACAGCTATTTCTGTTTTAAACAATAAACCAATTACAATAACATTTGAAGATATTTACCCGTATGATCTTGCATACTATGAATTTGTTATAGAGAAAGGAAAAGAATTATTAAAAAATAATAGTTTATAAATAAAATAGGACTCTTAGCATAATATTGCGTAGAGTCCTTTTTTTTATTATTGTTCAAGTATCTTTAATTTATTCTCTACTTGTATAAATAAACGAATAATTAATAACAGCATAACCACCATAATCGCTATTATTGTATGTGGATATCTAAACAGTATACTAATAACACTTCCAATTAACATCATGATGAATCCATTTTGCTTCATCACTTCTGCACTATACCTGTTACCCGCACCCCATAATTCCTTATTTTTCATAGATCGTTTCGTACGATAACCATATGCCGCATTAATATCGGTCGGTGGATTCTTTTGAAGAATAATTGCCGCAAGTACAAAAATAATACCAATCAATATGCTTATTCCTATGTTTACTAGTGCATAAATCAATTATATCCCCCCTAACTTACACTTTCATTATACGACATAAACCTTATTTTCCCAATTTATAACACATTCACTTTCTTTCTTTTGATGTCTGGAACATACTTGGAAGTGTTACAAAACGTGCCCCTTTCGTTTTTAACTGCGGAATGATTTTGTCTAGTGCATCTACAGATCCTTGTAAATGCCCACCTGGTGTTGAATGTTGGAGGATGACACTTCCAGGAAATGAATTCCCTAACACATTATTTGTAATCGTATCAGCACTCACACCTTTCCAATCAACCGTATCAACACTCCACTGTACAATCATAAAATTTTGCTCTGTGGACCATTTTAATTGATTTTCAAGTATTTCACCGTATGGCGGACGTATAAACTTCGGTGCATAACCAGCTAAACGATTTAATATTTCTTCCGTTTTTATAATTTGATTACGGTACTCATCCTCATTTACTTTCGCTAAGTTCGGATGACTATACGTATGATTACCAATTACATGCCCTTCATTTGCAATACGCTTTACTACGTTCGGAAATTTTTCTGCGTTTTCACCAAGTAAGAAAAAAGTAGCTTTTACATTATGTTGTTTTAACTTATCTAATATTTTTGGCGTGAATTCTAAATCTGGTCCATCATCAAATGTAAGAGCGACTTCCGCTTTATTGTACGGTCCGGAAAATGCGTACGCATATTTTTCGACCCACGAAAATGGTGTCCACGATCCACGCTCATATGCTTTCATTTGTACTTCATAGTTTTGAGGGATATATACGTATGGCAATGAACTTATATAGTCTCCATAATAAAATGAGTCATATGGCATATAGGCGTATGAAACGTCTCGTTCTAGTCCCCAATGATATGGGGCAAACATTTGTGGCGAATAAAAATAATACATAATAAAAACCTCCCTAAAGTTTCATATGTGATTCCTCTGCACTTTGTTAGAGAAATTGTTATTCATAAACAAAAAATAAGACTGTCCTTCATTAGGACAGTCTTGCTGCTTACTATTATTAATAAATCGATGTACTATCTTTCGACAAAGCTTTCACATGTTTTAAATAGTTCGTCACTTTATCATCATCATCTTGCGGATATTGATATTCATACGTGTTAGCAATTTCGTTCGCCACTTCCCTAAATAAATCACCCATGACAAAGAATGAATCCCATATGTTTTCATATTCTGCATTAGAAAATGTTCTTTTAAATTGCTCCCACATATCTTCTTCAATATATTGCTCAAAATGCTTTCCAAACTTCCCTGTATTAACTGTAAAGTCTGTTTTCATACCAATATACCATTCTAGCATTACGATGAACATATCTCGCACTGGTCCTTCAAGCATTCCTTTTGCATAAGAAAGCTCCTCTCTCCATAACCCTTTTGCGATATTCGTACTACACCACCAAAATTCATTACAGCAATCTAAAAACTCTTTTTCTGTAGGCTTTTTTACTAAGTAATCTTTATCGCTTGCTGGCGGGAATTCTTCCAGACAATTATCTTTATCAAGAAGCAGTTTACTTAAACTATCTTGTCCAACGAAATTTTTTATTAACTCAACTGGAACTAGCGTTAAATCAATCCGATTCCCATCCATGAACTGCATTAAATATGGAAACTTCCCGTCTTCATCTGGTGGAACTAACGACATTTCTTCTGGCATTTGTACAATCATTATTTCTCCAAATCTATGAATCCAATTATGATTAGACGTAAAAGATTGTATATCATTTACAACATACATAATATCATAGTCTTGAAAACAATCTCTTTTCACATTTGGATTTACACGCGATCCATTCATGATAACTGCTCGAATTCTTTCATCCTCTTTTGCTATATTTATAATTACGTCTAACATTTCTTTTTCAGTTCTCATCTACTTATATCCTCCAATTTTTTAATATATAATATAATGCTATGTATACTGGAGGTCCACGAGCTAATCTCGTTATACACGATACATGTTATAATTTTTGAAACTTCTTTTTCATCCCTTTTCCCTCCTTATATCACTCTTTTACAACTGCCATTCCTTTCAATTTACCAATGCTTTCTACCATTCGCTTTTAATTATACCGAAAATTCTGTCTCGAATACAAAAAATAAAGAAGGGACATCTACCCCTTACAGAATAGATATCCCTTCTTTTAAAGTTAAATTTAATTCCTATGGATTAGTAGACCAAAGCCCAGCAGATTTAATAAATATACGTTTATTTAATTTCAGCTGCGCTACGATAAATTCTGCAATATCTTCTGCTTGCATTACTTTATCAGGGTTTCCATCAGTTAATCCTAAATCTACAGCCATATCAGTTGCTACTGTACTTGGAGTTAAAGCTGTTACCCGAATGTTATGTTTGCGAACTTCCATCGCTAACGATTCTGTTAAGCCAAGGACACCAAATTTAGAAGCACTATATGCACTTGTTACAGGTGCACCTTTTTGTCCTGCTGTAGATGAAATGTTAATGATATCACCAGATTGTTGTTCAATCATGCTCGGTAAAGCTGCACGAGTTGCATAGTATACACCCATTAAGTTTACTTGAATGATTTTTTCCCAATCAGCAACGTCTAGTTCTAAAAACTTACCGAATTTAGAAATACCAGCGTTATTAATTAAAATATCGATAGATCCTAAACCATTTTTTAACATTTCAATCGCAGTTGTTACTTCTTCGTATGAAGAAACATCAGCAGTTGCAATAACAGCTTTTACACCTTCTGCTTCTACTTCTTTCGCTACAGCTTTTAAGTTTTCTTCTGAACGAGCTAATAAGCCTACATTTACGCCTTCTTTCGCTAATGCGATTGCTACAGCGCGACCAATCCCTCTACCTGCTCCTGTAATTAAAGCATTTTTACCTTGTAATAATTCTGCCAAGTATAACACTCCTTAATCATCTCAGTTATGTATTATATTAAAATTGTATCTATGTTTATGTAAAAAGGCAATGATGCACTTTCATGTGCGTAGGTTACTTGTAGGTAACTATAGAAAGTTTTTATTTATAAGTTTCATTTTTTTACCATTATTCATGTAAAATAAAAACAAATCCAGCATAGGGGCGTGTATGAGTATGAATAGCGAAGGAAAAGCTTATCAATATAATTGCAGTAACGGTAAATGCATTTTTAAAGAGAAATAGTGTTAGAAGGTTCTCCTTCTAACACTATTTCTCTTCATGATTTGGCATACGCACAATAAATTCAGTACCTTTTCCTTCCTCACTCTCAACTTTTATTTCCCCATGATGAAGGTCGAGTACTTTCTTTACAATAGCTAAACCTAAGCCACTTCCTCCATAGGCACGATTTCGTGAAGAATCCGCTTTATAAAAACGCTCAAAAATATGTTGTTTCTGTTCTTCTGATATACCAATTCCTGAATCACGGATACGCACTTCCACTACTGTCTCATGTTCCTTTAACTGAATAGTAATCGTACCACCGCTTGGAGTAAATTTAATACTATTATGAATTAAATTAATCCACACTTGACTCATACTTTCTTGGTCAGCAATAACATGTACTTTTTCTAAATCTAGTTCTAACTCAATTTCTTTTTCAGCCCAGAGTGGTTCACTATTTAACACAATTTGCTTTAATTGTTGATCTAATCGATAGCTCACTCTTTCTGGTATATATTCTTCTGATTCTAAAAGAGTTAGCTTTAGTAAATTTTGACTTAGTTTAGATAATCTCGTTGTTTCAGTTTCAATAATGGTAAGATAATGCTTTCTTTTTTCCTCAGAAAGATTATCGTCTTGTAGTGCTCTAGCAAATCCTTTTATAGAAGTTAATGGTGACTGTATTTCATGAGAAACATTTGATACAAACTCTTGTCTCATTTTCTCCATCGCATTCAGTTCATCTGTCATATCATTTATACTTTTTACGAGCACGCCAATTTCGCCATCATACTTTTCTTCATTTCGTATTTTTACGGAGAAGTCTCCTTTTGCAATTTTTTGTATCGGTTCAATAATAGTCCAAATCATTGCCTCTCGTTTTGGCCTCATTAATATTCCAATCAATGTCCAAATAAGAATAATAAATACAAAACCGACCATATCACTAATTAGAAAGGCAACAAACGGCGATACGTTTACGTCAAAAGCATTCAATATACTAGTTGCTACATAAAATGCGATAGACCAAATTATAGTAAGAAAAGAAAAGAGCGCTAATACCGCTCCAAATACTTTCAGCATCTTCAACTTACTCATTCGTTTTCTTTTTCTCATTTACTTACCTCTAAGCGATACCCTAATCCTCTTATTGTTTTAATACTAAATTTCGACTGCTCTTCTTGAAACTTCTCACGTAACCGATTAATATGAACGTCTAGTGTACGTTCATTCCCTTCAAAATCATATCCCCATATTTCTTCAATTAATTGCTCTCTCGAACAAGTTCTTCCCGATTTAGACCCTAAAGTAAAGAGCAGCTCAAATTCTTTTAACGGTAATGTAACCGTTTGTTCTCCAGATGTAACTTCGAATGTTTTACGATTTAATAATACATTTCCAACTTGAATCGATTGGGAAACTGTAATTTGGTAACGTTTCAATAATGCCTTTACTCTCACTACTAATTCTATAGGGTCAAATGGTTTTACAAGATAATCATCTGTCCCAAGGTGAAATCCTTTTACTTTTTGTGATGTTTCCCCTTTGGCAGTTAGCATCAGAACCGGGATATCATAGTATTTTCTTAATTCAAAACATACATCAAATCCATCCATATTTGGCATCATGATATCAAGAATAACCATATCGACTTTTACGTCATCCATTTTCTGAAGTGCATCTACTCCATCAATTGCCTCATATGTTTGAAAACCTTCTCGTTCTAAAAATACAGAAACGAGTTCTCTAATGTGTGGATCGTCATCTACTATTAAAATTTTAGGTATCAAAGGAACCATTTCCTTTCTACTTAGCATCTAATATATTGTTTAAAAATGAATCATCAGTGGAGTAAAATCCCACTGATGATTCATTTTATAATGCACCCTCTTTAATTTTCAATTGCTGCGTTGCAAACTCACGATACATATCATGCGTCTGTAATAATTCATCATGCGTACCACTACCTGTAAGATTCCCTTTTTCAATAAAGATAATTTTATCTGCATCTACAACAGTAGAAAGTCTATGCGCAATCACTAACGTTGTTCTGCCTTTCATTAAGTTATTTAACGCTTTTTGAACGACAGACTCAGATTTACTATCTAAGCTTGAAGTCGCCTCATCTAGCATAAGAATTTGCGGATTTCGAAGTAACGCTCGGGCAATGGCAATTCGCTGTCTTTGTCCCCCAGAAAGCTTCACACCGCGTTCTCCAACTTCTGTTGCATAACCTTTTGGTAAGTCATGAATAAATGCATCAACATATGCCATTGCTGCTACTTTTTCAATTTCTTCATCCGTTACTTCGCCCTCGACACCATAACAAATATTATCACGAATCGTTCCATCAATTAACGGACTATCTTGTGATACGTAACCGATTTGACGTCGCCATGACTGTAATGAATAACTCGTAATTGATTCTTCCCCTAATTTAATGGCACCACTAGTTGGCTCATAAAAACGTTCCAGTAATGAGAATAACGTTGTTTTCCCACTACCACTCGGTCCTACAATCGCTGTCACTTTTCCAGATTCAATTGTGAAATCAATATTTTTCAAAACTTGCTCTTTTTCGTTATACTCAAAATGTACATTTTCAAGAACAATCGGTTGCTTAGCATTTGTCACTTTCACACCAGTTTCATGATCTTCTACTTCATATTCTAAAATCGTACTAATTCTTTCCGTTGCACCAATTGCCTTTTGGAATTGTGTAAAGAACATAGATAATTGACTCATTGGCATTACAATTTGAACTAAATACAAAATAAACGCTACAAGTTCACCGGTTGTTAATGCACCGCTAGAAACTCGCATCCCGCCATATCCTACGATAATAACAAGTAGTGCCATTAAAACAAACGACATAACTGGCGAAATTAATGCTTGCACTTTTCCTTCTTTCAAACCAAATTGTAATAACTTTTGTATGCCTGTATTACCCGTTTCATATTCTCTCTTTTCTGTATTTGAAGATTTCACTAAACGAATTTCTGATAACACTTGCGTTAACACACTTGTAAAAGATGCAGTTTCATCTTGAAGCGCTTTTGAAATCTTATACATTTTTCTTCCAAGTGGAACTAAAATTAACACAGACAACGGAATAACCGTTAAAAGTAACGCAGTCATTTTCCAATCTAAAACAAATAATACAATTAACGATCCAACAATTGAAATACCACCTGTTAATAAGTTTGACAAATGCTCAGAAATTAACGTTTTCACAACACCTGTATCATTCGTCATACGGCTAATAGTATCACCTGTTCTATTTTGATCGTAATAAGATACCGGCAAGATAAGTACCTTTTTCCACAAACGTTCTCTTAGTCCCGCTACAATCTTCTGCCCAATATAATTTAGTAAATATATAGACAACCCTGCCGCAATAGTTTGCATTACAAAGAAAGCAACTAACCCAACAATTTGTCCTGCACTAATTGAAGAAAGCGAAAAATTATCTACTAATCCTTTTGTCAGCATAGGAATAAATAAACTCGCTCCCGTAGAAAGCAAACTCATTAACAACGCAAATACTAAAATTCCTTTCGGAGGATTTGTATCTTGAATAAGGCGTAAAAACTGCCTCCAACTCCCTTTTTTCTTTATTTCATTTCTAACTTCCATTCCTGTTCATCTCCTCATGTTAAACAAAACTGTTCTTTCTAAAATTAGAATACGATACAAATGTAAACTGAATGTAAACACACTTTTTCTATTTTTACAAAATATACATAAAAACTCATCTTTACAACAGATATAAACATCTGATATTATTACCTGGTACTTAATATTATTCTATGTAAATTATAGATAAATAATTTAAAACACGATATAAATCTCCAGTTAGTGAAAGGAGTATCCTTTTTGCAAACAAATATACATTCTGAAAAGGAAACAATTATTTTTATTCATGGATTAGTTGGCAATCGTCGCGCCTTCAAAAAAGAGCAAAAACGATTTTCCGCCTCCTACAACATTATAACTTATGACTTATTAGGTCACGGTGATGATAAAGGTGAAGCAATCGACTTTTCATTACAGCGCCTCGTAGATCAATTATTAAACTTATACGAACAAGAAGGTATTAAAAAAGCTCATATTTGTGCGCTAAGTTACGGCTGTTACATCTCTACAATTTTTGCGCAAATGCATCCAGAAAAAGTATTAAGTATTTGTCATATTGGAGGACATTACAATAACCCTTCTCGTTTATATAATGTATTTCAAAATTTTTGGGAGAAGCGAGGAGATGAATACTCTAAATGGCTCTCTCAATACGCAAATACTATTTTTCCAAGCGGTATATTAAAAGCAAATCCGTTCGCAGTCATTTCAAGAAATATTTACTACCGTTTCGGATTACAATTACATTCATCCATAATTGCCCAGTCATTACGACATCGGTTAGAATTCGATTTAAAATCTAAATTAAAATCACTTCCTCACCCTATACTATGGGTAATGGGAGAGCATGATCATCTCTATAAATCTTGTCTATTTGATTTGAAATCTATTTTGCCTAACGTTTTATATAAGGAAATACCTTTAGCGGGACATGCAGCGAACTTATTTCGTCCTAACTATTTCCATGACTTATATGATCGATTTTTAAATGGAAAGTTAAAATAAAAACTATTAAACTTCCAATTTATTCAACTATAAAAAGGCTTCCCAAGTTTCCTTGGAAAGCCTTTTCTCTATACGAAAAGTATATAAAACTACTTTTTCTTAGTATGCTTTTGTGTAACCTAATAGGTGCTTGCTCCAGTAAGAGTTACTTACAGAACTAATACGTACACCAGTTGCATCTGTTTCTGCACTAATGAACTGACCGTTTCCTAAGTAAACACCCATGTGAGAAGGACCTGATTTATAAGTATTTTGGAAGTATACTAAATCACCTGGTTGTGGATTGCTAGTTTTTGTTTTAGAGCTCCAGTATCCAGCAACTGTTTGACGAGCGCCTTTATGACCAGTTTGATTTAATACGTAGTGAATGAATCCACTGCAGTCAAAACCAGCAGGTGTTGTACCAGCAGTTCTGTATGGTGAACCATTTAAAGATCTAGCGAATCCAGCGATTGAAGATGTATCTCCACCTGTTGTTGGTTTTTGTACGTCTTTACCTGGTTGTTGAACGTTATTTGTAACATTATTGTTATTTGTAACGTTGTTTACTCCGCCTTTTACAAACTTAACGAAGTCTGCACTTACGTAACCTGTGCGGCCGTTATGGTTAATTTTGTACCAACCATTTTCAGCACCAGTAACGTTTAATACTTTACCATTTGTTACTCCACCGATTACAGCGTTGTATGTAGCTGGGCCTGTACGTACTTTTAAAGCACCAGTGTTAACAACATAAGAACCACCAGTTTGAACTGTTGTAGTATTGTTGTTTGTAGTTGGTTGTTGTGTTTCGTTAGATACAGTAGAACCACCTTTTGTTACGAAGTCTTTGCTTACGTATCCAGTTCCACCATTGAAGTTGATTTTAAACCAATCTTGTACTTCACCTACAACTTGTACTGTTTTACCTTTGTTTACAGAACCTAATACTGTATGAGATGTACTTGGGCCTGTACGTACGTTAAGTGAAGAAACGTTTACTGTGTAAGTACCTGTTCCTTGTTGAACAGTCGTTCCTGTTTTGCCACCAGTCGTTACGAAGTCACCACTTACATAACCTGTTTGACCATTTACGTTTACTTTGAACCAACCGTTTTCTTGTCCAACTACTTGTAGCACTTGACCTGATTTCACTTTAGAAATAACGTTATGTCCTGTACCAGCACCTGAACGAACATTTAATACATCAGCAGTTACTGTGTATTTTAATTCAGAAGTTGTTTCTACAGTTTTTGTTTCAGTTACAGTCGTTTGAGTTTGAGTTTGTCCATTAATTTCTTTTAGCGCTTCATTTGAAACTTGTGCATGAGCAGAATCCATTCCTGGAACTGCAACGCCAGCTACAGAAGCTGCTGCTAAACCTGCAATTACTTTTTTCATAAGTTGTCTTTACTTCCTTTCCCTACTATCCTCTTAAAAAAAACTTAAAACTTTAATACTTTACAATATTATCAAAGTAAAATATTCATCCAGTTCCATTTTTTAGCAAGAGTTTTATTTTTCACACAGAGTTCATTTTAAATGAACAAAGTGAAATCCGTGTGAACTTCATGTGAACTTTATCATTAATTATAGTGTTTTTGCAATGATTTTTTCAAATTTCTCATATATCGCATGTAAATTCGACATTTCATTTAATATCTCAATATAAAACATCCCTTTTCTATCTTCTATAAAAAATTCTATTAACCTAATACAAACCACATTATGTATTTCCTTATAAAGCTCCTTACATGAAGTATACTTTCATCATGACAAAAATCACTCTATTTATCAATAGTATAATATTTTTAGAAAACTAAATTTCTATACTATCTACAATTTTGAAATAATTTGACGAATTGTAAGATTTATTTCAAAAAAGCCATTTCTCCTTTAAAGAAAACACACACTATATCAACTGTTCTCTTTTTCCCATAATGGAATTTATAGGATATTTATAGTATTATATACATATCTTAATAAAAAAGAATTTTAGCGAATTGATTAAAGTTTCATTCCCTTATAAAATGAAACTTTAATCAGTAAGGGTTTTATACATCCTCCGCTAATTATTAACCCTCACCACTCGGGCTGCCCATTAATACGGAGTTTTATTGGAATAAAAAGAGGAGGCATATTTGTGAGAAATATAATAGATGATCCAATACAAAAAAACATAGAGCTATACTATGCTTTTATTCAATTCGTTTCAATGATAACATTACAAAAAGTATCAGCTATTGAAACACGTAAAAATGAATTAAAAAATCAGATGAAAAATGCCAGACAAAAAAAACCTTATTACGTATAAAAAAAGGTGAACAGGTTATATTCCTGTTCACCTTTTTAAATTATTTATAAATTTTCACACGGCCCTCTAGCGGTTGGAATTCTTTTTCACCAGCATGTACTACCGGTTTACCAAATGGCATTTGTGCAATAAGTTTCCAATTCTCTGGAACATCCCACTCTTTTCTCACTTCTTCATCAATTAGCGGATTGTAATGCTGTAACGTAGCACCAAACCCTTCAATTTCTAAAGCTGTCCAAATTGCAAATTGTAACATTCCTGATGATTGCTGAGACCAAGTTGGGAAATTATCTTTATATAATGCAAAGTTAGCTTGAAGGCTTTCCACTACTTCACTGTCTTCAAAATATAAAACCGTTCCATAACCACTTTTAAATGCATTCATTTTTTCTTCAGTAGGTGCAAAGTTATTTTCAGGTACAATTTTTCGTAACGTTTCTTTCGTAATATCCCATAATTTATCATGTTGTTCTCCTAATAAAACAACAACGCGAGCACTTTGAGAATTAAAAGCTGAAGGTGTATGTTTTACAGCATGATAAATCACTTCTTGAATTTTCTCATCAGAAACTACTTGCTCTTTACTAATTGCATAAATAGATCTTCTGTCTTCAATTGCTGAGTAAAAATCTTTTGCCATCATAATTCCCTCCAATTTTCAATTGAGGCTATTTCATATGTATATATCATATTACGCCCCTCAAACTTATTATTAATAAGCTTATAACTTTATAATATCACAGCAACAAACAAACTCAAATAATACCACTTATATTTAGAAGCTTTTTCCTTTTTAAAATAAAAATAAAAAGACTGTTTGTTGTTATCTAAAATTAGTAACAACAAACAGTCTTACTTATGTAGCGATCTAGATTCGTATTTTACTTACTTAATTAACTAATCCAAATGCATACGACATTAACTTATTTGTCTCTGTAAAACGTTTTGTTTTATTTGATGTCCCCATGACCACTGTAATAATTCGATTATCACCTTGCTTTGCAGTCCCAGTAAAACAGTATCCTGCACTATCTGTAAATCCAGTCTTTAGTCCGTCCATTCCTTCTATATATAAACTTTTATTATTTTTATTTAACATGTCGTTTGTGCTTATAACATTAATATTATTAAATGCTAGCTGACTTTGGCGTAAGTGAGTCACTTCTAATATTTCCGGATAATCTTTTATAAGATGATACGCCAATTGCGCTACATCAGCAGCCGTCATTTTTGTTTCACTTCCATCCGGCTCTTGTAATCCAGAAGCATTTGCAAATTTAGCATGTTCCGACATTTTTAACTGTTTCGCTTTTGCATCCATAAGCTGAACGAAATCTTTCTCCGATTTTGCCATATGTTCTGCTAAAGCCACAGCTGAATTATTAGCTGACTCAATCATTAATGCATGATATAAATCTTTAACAGTTAATGTATCATTAACTTGTACTGGGATTCTCGCTCCCTCTGTTTGTGCCGCCTTCGCACTCATTTTTACTGAATCTTCCCAGCGAACTTTCCCGTTATGTATACTCTCTAGTAAGAGATACGCTGTCATCATCTTAGACATACTAGCCGGTGCAAAAGCTTCATTTTCATTATATTGATAAATAATATCTCCATCACTCGCATCGATAATCATAGCTGCTTTTGCGTTAATTTCTGGTGGGATGTACTTTGGCGGGACTACTTTTTCAGTAAATCCTGCTTTAGGTAGTTCTGCCACTTGCAAAGGTTGTCCCTCTACATTCGCTATGCTCTTTTGATTTCCTTGGAATAAGAACCAACATATCCCTAAAATAATAACTAATAGGACTGTCATCCTTCCCCATTTTAACCGATTCATTTCAAAACTCCTTTAGCAAACCTTTTATACGCTCACATTTAACCTTAACAACAATTCCTTTATACAGTCAAGGTAAAAGGTATATTTATTCATAGTACAGCAATGATTATTTTAATTTATTTATGTTAAACTTACAATATTGAAACGTAAGAATATTCAATAATAAAATCTCGTAAATAAAGCGAAACTTTAATCAGCCCCCCAATCGGGCTACCCGTCAAATAGCGAGATAAACTATTTAATAGAAGGGATTCATACAAATGCTACTTCCAAAATCATTAAAATACGGAGACACAATTGGGATCTACTCCCCTTCTTCACCAGTAACCTACACTTCTCCAAAAAGATTTGAACGAGCAAAATCTTACTTACAACAGAAGGGGTTTCATATATTAGAAGGTTCATTAACAGGTCGATATGATTTTTATCGTTCTGGTAGTATACAAGAGCGTGCTGAGGAGCTAAATGTCTTAATAAGAAATCCTAATATTTCTTGTATTATGTCAACAATTGGTGGGATGAATTCAAATTCAATATTACCTTATATTGATTATGATGCTTTTCTAAAGAACCCTAAAATAATGATTGGGTATTCAGATGCAACTGCTTTATTACTAGCAATTTACGCCAAAACAGGAATCCCTACATTTTATGGACCAGCTCTCGTCCCTTCCTTTGGCGAATTTGAACCTTTTGTTGATTGCACATACAAATATTTTGCTGAAACTTTACTACATGATCATTCTCTTCCTTATCATATAAAACAACCATTATTTTGGTCAGATGAATTTATTAATTGGGAAGAAAAGACGAAGGAGAAAGAACTTCGACCAAACGATTGGATTTCAGTAATTGATGGAAAAGCTACTGGGCGTATTATTGGCGGGAATTTAAACACGATACAAGGAATTTTGGGTAGCCCCTATATGCCACATATTCAAGAGGGCGACATTCTCTTCATTGAGGACAGTTCAAAAGATGCAGCTACTATTGAAAGAAGCTTTTCATTACTTAAAATTAACGGTGTATTCGATAAAATTTCAGGTATCATTCTTGGAAAACATGAGCAATTTGATGATTGTGGTACAAATCGAAAGCCTTTTGAAATACTATTAGAAGTACTTCAAAATCAAAGAATTCCTTTTCTAGCTGACTTCGATTGTTGTCATACACATCCAATGATTACCATGCCTATCGGTATTCAAGTAAAGTTGGATGCAACAAATAAAACGATACATATTGTAGAACCTTGGAAAAAATGAATGCATAGCTTCTATTGTTTTACAATAAAAGCCATGATACTATATAATTTGGAATGTGAAAGATTAAACAAAATACGTTCCAATATCTATTATTAGGAAAAGATAGATATAAATATATATTTATATGTAAAAGAGAGTGAATAAATGAAACCAACTATTAAAAATTACGTATTTTTACATGTAGCTTTTTTGATATATTCTATCATTGTGGTTTACATGAAATGGGCAGCTAAGTTTCCCATTGCTTCCATCTCATTTTTTATTGCTTATTTCGGACTAGTTGTACTTTTATTCGGATATGCAATTTTATGGCAACAAGTAATTAAGCATTTCGAAATATCAAAAGCATATTCACATCGCGGAATTATTATACTGTGGTCAATGCTTTGGTCAGTAGTTCTATTTGGAGATACGATACAGTGGAATCATTTACTTGGTGCGGCTATTATTATCGTCGGAATTGTGGTGGTGACAAAAGATGAATAGTTATATGTTGTTATTGATCTTTGGAATCGTATTGGCCAATTACTCACAAATTTTATTAAAAAAGGCTACTTTACAGCAATATGATTCTAAATTAAAAGAATATGTAAATCCATATGTAATCATCGGTTACTCTTTATTTGTACTTAACGCAGGATTCAATATTATCGCCTTAAAGGGACTGACAATAAATCAAGTCTCTGCATTAGAATCATTAAGTTATATCATCATATTAATTTTCGGTTGGTATTTTTTAGGTGAAAAAGTAACGAAAAGAAAAGTAATTGGGAATACTATCATTTTAATGGGTGTTGTGGTGTATTTTATTAAGTAATCACTTATACAAAAAGCTCCGTTTATCACAAACGGAGCTTTTTACTATTGACCTAAATTTTGCACTTTATCTTTCAAATCTCGAACTTGATCTACCGTCTGCATAAGCTCAGAGTTTTTAAATTGCTCTACATCCACTTTGCCTTCTTCTATCTTTGTCTTCGCCGTATCAATTAACGTATTTAACTTTTCGTTATATCCGACGATTTGTTGATGAAGATCCTTTGCTACATCAGGTGGCGTTAATTCATTGAATGCGGGTATATCTTGTTTAATTTCACTAAGCTTCGTTTCTAATTCTTTTCGAGCCTCGCTATCATTAACGGCCTTTTCTGCTAATGCTGGTGCATCATTTGCAAATGCACTTATTTCATTTACATAGTCTGTCGCCTTTTGAGCATAATCTATGGAGTTCTTTCCTTCTTCCACTATTGAACATCCCATTAAACCAATTGAAACTATGAATACTAATACAATTGATTTTATTTTCATTTTAGACCCCCTTCGTCCTTATAATTGTCTGTAATTTTCTCTATACATAACTTCTAGCTAAATTGTTTATAACCTTTTTCAAATAGCTATTTACCCTCTTACATGCCCTATTATCGTTACAACATCTATTTCTATATGTACGCTTATAATATCTTCAATTATATCCATATATCCTTGTCCTATAGCTGTTCCATAGTGTAATGTAAGCCCCTTCTTTTCATACACTGACTTTGGCACTGAAAAAATAAATCTCCTCAAGTTTCTTTCATCAGCTGGTTCCATAATTAAAACAATCCCATCCTCATCAAACATATACGCTCGCCCTCCAACTTTACATTCACTATGGCTCAGTATTGCCTTGGTCAGCAAAATTTAAAACATAATAAGTTAAGATACACTCCGCTCTATCATAAAGTGAAACTTTAATTAACCCTCACCAGTCGAATCTTTATCGGCAAATAGCAGGATAAAAATAAAAAGCATTCATTCTTTTTTGTTAAGAATGGATGCTTTTTAAAAAATCAATTTCTAACTCTAGCATCTTTTTTTGACGAGGTTTTACTTTCCTTACGGGAACTCCAGCGTAAATATACCAATCATCTAAACTCTCTTTTACCATACTCATCGCACCGACTGCTGTACCTTCTCCTACCGTTACATTTGGAAAAATAATAGAATTAGCACCAATAATCACATGTTTTTTTAAAATAACTTTTTCTGCTTTCACATTCCTATATTGATTCGGGACGGTTGGCCCCATTAATGTATTTCCACTGAAATCATCAAGTACTGCATATACGATTGTTTTAGCTGAGATGTTTGCAAAATCATGCATTTCAATCCCAACTTCCCCTCCATATAACGCTGTATACGCTGATATGTGCGAATAACTTCCAATTGTGATTTTACCACTTAAAATGCAAAAATCATCAATTCTTACATGATTGCCAACTGATATAGCACTCGGATTATATATACTTGCTTTTTTACTAACCAATACATTTTTCCCAACAGATAAAAATCCAATTCCCTTTAGTTCTTCTTGACTATAAAAACTATTCATCTACCGACACCACCTTCTGCTCTAAACAGATTACAATTTGCTCTACTAGTTCTTTCGTCATTCCTTCCCATAAAGGTAAACTTACGATTCGTTTTGCTATTTTATTCGTCTTTGTTAAATCTGTAGACTTATAGTTTTTAAAAAGAACTTGTTGGTGGCAAGATGGTGAAAAGTATAATCTAGCTTCTATTTTCTGTTTTTTCAATTCTTCTATTACTTGTATGTTGCGAACTTCTTCTGGACAAATGATAGGCATAAATTGGTGAATAACTGCTTCTGTCTTTTGGACTTTCCACCCTTTTTTCATTAACCCAGTATTTTGTAACAACTGTTTATACCATTCAGAAATACGAGTGCGTTCTTTTAATTTTTGATCCCACTTTTTTATAGTCGCAATCCCAATAGCTGCTGCGTATTCAGACATTTTACAATTAAACCCCATCATCGTACATTCACGATTTTTATCAAATCCGAAATTCCCCATTCTTTTAATACGTTGTATATCTTCTTCGTTTTTACTATATATGAGCCCTCCTTCACCAATTCCGAAAGGCTTTGTTGCATGAAAGCTATATACGATCATTCCACTAAAATCTTGACCGTAATGCATTCCTCCATTCATTAAACCAAATCCCGGCGCCGCATCTACGACAACCGGAATCCCCTTCTTCTCTAATTCTTCATATTCTTCTAAGTTCATCCATGATCCAAAAGTGGCGTACGGGACAACAATCGCAACCTCTTCTTTTAATTCTTCTATCTTATGCAAAAGTACGGTTTTATCCATATACCAATCATCTATTGAAATATCAATAAAGTAAGGTTCCAATCCACACCAAATAGCGGCTAAGGCAGTCGCAGGGAATGTAAAGCTAGGCATGAGAGCATACTTTCCCTTTCTTCTTTTCTTTAGTTGAATAGCCGCCATTAACCCTAACGTTGCGTTTGCTACTGTTGTAACAGCTCCCCTGTTTTGAAAAAATGACGACATAATTGTTTCCTCAAAACGTTGATTTATAGGTCCATAATTCGTATATATGTGAGATGTATCAATTTCCTTCAATTCATCCAAATACTCACTTACAGGTACAGTTGAAGCACGTAAAAAAGGAATACTCTCCATATCTATCTATTCCTTCCTATCATTTTCGGACAATATAGAGCATATCTGTTTCAGATAATCCAAATTTCCTAGCACTTTTCATTCCTTGTTTTTCCGCTATGTTATATAATTCCACCTTAAATCCTGCATTCATTAATCGTTGAATAAATCCCGATTGATTATAAATTCTCACATGATCTTCTTGACCAAAAGCTAATTTCCTCAATTGTGGTGTTACAATTAATTCATTCTCTACAATAAAATCTACATTCATTACGATTGGTACTTGAATAATTCCCCATCCATTTGGCTTTAACACTCTATATAACTCTCGCATTGCTTTGTCATCATCAGGAACGTGTTCTAACACATGACTACATAATATTACATCAAAAGTATTACTATCATATGTAATCCTTGTAACATCAATTTCCTTCATTAATGGATCCTTTGGTTCTAAGTCACCACATACATACGTAATATTTTTATACTCGTTAAACCAATCTCTTAACTTCGCTTCAGGTGCAATATGAAGCATAGTATAGTTTCTATTTAACAAGTCCGTTTCCGTTTCAATGTACGCACGATACAATCTTTCACGATCCATCGAATTACAAACTGGACATATCCCTGTATCTTTATTCCACATCTCAAATTTATATTTCGGAAAATCATAATGTGCTGGCCAAGGTGAAAATTTTTCAAATTGTTGATTGCAATATTGACAATAACAACATTCTTTCTCGAACATATGAGCAACTAACTTGTTTAACCCTTTTTTTATCTTTTCATTATAAATTTGATCTAGTTCGCCATTTCTTACTGCATCCTTAACTATAAATCCCGCATTTTCTAAACAATAAGATAAACTCTCTTTATACTCACTTTCGGAGCTTAAAAATCCACTATTATATGCATCTATAATTAATTCAATCCACTCTTCAATTGTCATTAAAATAAAATGCATTTGTTTTTGATTTTGTCCACTATGTTGTCTAAAATAACTAAGAGGTTCTTGTATATAAACTACTTTTCCTTTCCTCATCATATCTAGCCAAGTTGCAATGTCATTAATAGCAGAATAAGCCTTTCCTTTAAAATATCCAAACTTCCCGTCAAACAAATTCCGATTAAACAAAACAGTTGTCGGCTCACCAACTACATTTTTCAAGTTTTTTAACATATAATTCCCTAATTCTTTTCCTTCAAAAAGTGTAGTTTCTTTCGCGATTTTCATATTTAATGTTGAAGGTGGTAATATCTCTCCATTCTCATCAATCAGTTCACGATATGACGTCACAAATGAAATATTTTCTAACGCCAAAAAGTATTGCATCATTCTCTCGATCTTTTCATGATGAAATAAATCATCATCTAATAAAAAGTTTATATAGTCCCCATTCGCAAGTTCTACACACTTATTAAAGTTTTCGGCAACTAACGGCGTTTCATTTTTTACATATGTAATACACTCATATTCACGTAAGTACGGTTGAATCATAGCATTGACTTCATTATTTGTACTGTCGTCAGAAATAATAATTTCAATATTTTCATATGTTTGATTCAAAGCGCTGTTGAGTGCTAATTCTAAGTAATAAGGTCTATTGTATGCAGGAATAAGTATACTTACTTTCGGTAAAGAAGAATTATTATTTATATGTTGTTTTTTCTTTTCTATGTTTATTTTCTTCGCTCTAATTTTTTGGTAATAGTCTAATGTATATAATATTGATGATGGAACTATCCTTTTTGCATAATCTAGAAAATTAGTTATCGCTTTGTCTAACTCTTTTTCAGTGGATAAGAAACCATATTGTTCTCCTGCTATAATACTGTGTGAAAAATCTTCTAATCCATCCATCATTTTATTAGATTCATTTAACTGTTGATCTGGATGTAATCGAAAGTAACTAAGTGTCTCTGCTATATATACAGCTTTTCCTTTACTTAATAAAGATAACCATGAAGCTATATCTACGTTACATAAATACCGCCTCTTATCAAAAATCCCAAACGGTTCTTGTAAATCATTTTTACGAAATAAAACTGTTGTCGGTTCTCCAATATAATTTTTTTGATCCACAATTACCTTATTTCCTAATTCTGTTCCCGCTATAATGGTATCCTCTTCAAATAAACGGACAGTCGAATAAATATGTCGTAGCTCTTTCCCTTTATCATCAATGACTTGACGATGAGATGTTACAAGCTTAATTTCATTATCTAAATCATCGAAAAAATACTTCATCATTTTTTCAATTTTATTCACATGAAATACATCATCATCCATTAAAAAATTTATATATTCACCGTTCGCTTCATTAAATAACATTAGCGCATTTTCAAATTGTCCGAGAGTTGATCTATTTTTTATATAAATAATATTTGAATGATCACATAAGTATTTTTGTAACACTTTTTCTGTTTCATCATTCGTGCTGTCATCTCCAACTATAATTTCTATATTAGGGTACGTTTGTTCTAACACACTACATAGCGCCTTTTCAAAGTAACGAGGACGATTATACGTAGGAATTAATACACTTACCAACGGAAGTTGCTCTACCACCTCTTCAGTTCTTTCAATACGAGTTCTCATTTTAACTCTCTCACCTCTTCGCATATTATTTATATACGCGACACAAAAATCACATTACTTTAACTGTATGGAGCCTATATACTTTTATGCAAACATGAAACAAATTATCATACTTTTCGTTCCTGAATAAACATATTTAATAATGCGGACATTTTATTTGCACCTTTTTTATTCATATGATCACTATCATAAAAATCATCGTCACAAAATAATGGCGAATCAAATAGATCTATGATTTGAAAAGAATATTGAGTTTGAAAATCATTTATAACTTTATAAAAATCTTCTTTTAATTTTTTACTACTACAATTGAAATAATGTGAAGTAACAGGGAACACAACAATTAGTGGTTTTATATCGTTTTTTAACAGTAAATCTAAATATTTTTTAAAAATCATTTTATTTTCAACTAAAGTATGAGGGTACGACAATTTAGCATGTGAAGCTGCTCTTATTTTCCCGTGTTCTTCAAAAGGAATGTGAAGAGGAGTGGTATTCCACTCAGCATTTATCCAAGGCAGTATCAATGATTCATCTTTTAGTTCGTCTAATAAAATATATTCAAAATGCAAATTAAAAATAGAAAGAAGTGGTTTCGGAGTATTTAGATGGGAGAATCCATCAGTGGGTAGAGGAGAGTGAACTACAGTATGATGACCATCTTGAAACAATGGATAATATACTTTGTGAATTCTATATGATTCGGAGGATAACGACATATCAAAGTAAAACGAGAAATAGGCTATTCCTATTAAACAATATTGAAATGAATGATTGTTTGATAAAAGTTGTGACGCTATTAAATAATCATAGTATAGATCTTGCGATGGAAGTGTTAATTTTATTGACTTTTTTGAGAGAAGCTCCGTACTTATGCCACAATGCGGATAAGACAAACCGGTAGCAAACAATTCATACGTCGGATCACTCTTTGCTTTTTTCATAGAAATGTATAAAGACATAAGATCCGGATTTATTTGATAGATAGAAATTAATTTATCCTTCCATTCATACATGTATTTTGTTAAATTAATAATTTTTGAACTTTGCACGCCCCTATTTATCAAGTCATTTGTAAGTTTTTCTGCGTCCCCTCTCCAAATGACTATATATTGAAAAGAACTTTCTATACGAACAACATCTGAAACGTCCACAACATGAACTATTGTTTTACATTTATTTTTGTCTAACGTATTTCGAATCCTATCCCCTGATAATTCATCACTTAAAACAATGATTTTATATTGCTCCTTCATGTACATCCCCTCCATTATATGTATAATATGAAATTCATTTTTAATTCGCAACAATCATATACACCTGCAATCTAACAAAAAAATAGCTCCACCATTAGGCGTAGCTATTTTTACAATTATTGCTTATTCAAATTATATTCCTTTATCTAACTCATAAAGTTTACGATACTTTTCATTTTCTTTCAGAAGTTGTTTATGACTACCTTGCATCACAATTTGACCACGATCAAGGAATATAACTTCATCTACATGTTCAATTCCTACAAGGTGGTGTGTAATCCAAATAACAGTCTTTTCTTCTGTTGCAGAAAACATTGTTTCTATTAAAGATAGTTCTGTCTTTGGATCTAAGCCGATCGTAGGTTCATCAAGTACAATAATTGGAGCCTCTTGCATAAGAGTTCTAGCAAAAGCAACCCTTTGTCTTTCCCCACCAGAAAACCGCTTTCCCATTTCATGCATTTTTGTTTGTAATCCGTCTGGAAGAGAAGTAACATGTGAAGCTAATTGTGCTTTCTCTAAAGCTTTCCATATCTCTTCATCCGTCGCCTCTGGTTTGCCAATTCGTACATTATTTCCAATTGTCGTATCAAACAAATGCGGCTTTTGATTTAATACAGAAATATATTTAGATAAAAGATTCGTATTAGCTCGTTCACCATTTAGTACAACTTGGCCATTTACTGGGCTTAACGCCCCTGTTAACAATTTTAGTAAAGTAGATTTCCCTGTCCCACTTCTCCCTAAAATAGCAATTTTCTTCCCTGCTTTTATTTGTAATGATACATCTTTTAATACAATCTCATTACTATCTGGATAACTATACGATACGTGATTCAGTTCAATATCTACATGTTTTGGTTCAATATAATCTTTCTCTCCATGCAAATCCGTTTCATCATGTAAAACACTATCACTTTCTACGCCATTAAGACGATGGGTAGATTCTACATACGACGGTATTCGATCGATGGCATCTGCAATAGGAATAAGCGCGTTCGTTACAGATAAAGTCATTAATACGAAAGCTGCGATAACTGTAGGAGAAATTTGTTCACTTGCCGCTTCATTCCCAGTCCATATGATCATCGAAATAACTACAATACCTACTACTAATTGAATGATACTGTCCCGAATATGATACCAGCGTTTCACTCTCTTTTCGATTTTTAACAACTGATCATTTTGTTTTACATACTCATTAATAAATTCATCTTTACGACCACTTGCTTGCCAATCAGATAATCCAAAAACAGCATCTGTCAGTTGTTGATACAAACGGTTTCTTCCTTGCTTTAAAGTAACATGATGTTTCTTCATCAAAAGTAATGATACAAACGGAAGAAGAAAAACGATAATAGCTAACATACAACCTACAATAAGTGCAAAAACAAAATCAAATGCACCGATAACAAGTACGAAGATACTATAAACAACTAGCGCTAATATGCTAGGAAATATTGTACGTAAATATAGGTTTTGCAAATGCTCTATATCTTCGGATAACACTCCTAACATATCACCCGTTTGAAATCGAGAACGGAAAAATAACGCCTGTGGTTCTACTATTCTATATAGCCTCGTTCTCATTTTTTCTAATATACGTAGTACGACATCATGTCCGACTAAGCGCTCTATATAATGAAATACAGCTTGCCCTATACTAAACGCTCTTGTTGCAACAATAGGAACATATACAGCCATTACATTTTCTGGTCTAAGGGCAGATTTTGAGATCAAATAACCTGAAATAAAAAGTAACATCGCTCCTGAACTAACTCCAAGAAGACCAAGGAAAATAGTTAAAGTCATTCTACCTTTATTTTGTTTTATATAAGGTTTAACCCAGTTACTCATTTCTCTCCCCTCTCTTCCCTATGAAAATGTAATGTCTCATTCTCTAAAAGTTCTTCATACGTCCCACTTTCTTTCATTTCCCCTTTATTTAAAATAAGAATATAGTCCATTTGTTTCATCCAATGTAGACGGTGGGTTGCTAAAAATACTAACTTTCCATTAAATAGACGTAACATCGCTTGCTTTATTTCAAATTCGGTTTCAATATCAAGATGTGCCGTAGGCTCATCTAATAAAATGATTGGTTTTTTACTTAAAAGCGCACGCGCCATAGCAACACGCTGTTCTTGTCCGCCACTTAGCATACGTCCACCTTCTCCAATTCTTTCGTGCATCCCATTTGGAAGTGATGTAACGAGTGAACGAAGGCCGACTTCATTAATAACTCTTTCAACTTCTTCATCTGTTGCATTTGTTTCATAAAAACGAATGTTATCCTTTAATGAAAGCGGAAAAATATAAGGTTGCTGGGGAATATAAGCGATATTTTTTTGCCAATCTTCACGAGTAGATCCATCAACTTCTACACCATTTACTAACATCTTTCCACTCGAAGGAGATAAAAAACCTGCTAATACGTCGATTAACGTCGATTTGCCTGCACCACTTTCACCAATAACACCAATAGCACCGTTACCTTCCCAAGTAAAATTAATTCCTTCTAATATAGCCTTTTCAGATTCAGTATTATTAACTTTGATGTCTTGTAATTTCAAGCTACTAGAGGCATTCCATACTATATCTTCATTTAAATCTTTCTTTTGTATTCCTTTTTGTTGTTGCAAAATCTCTTCTATTTGCTCCATCGCAATTTGTCCATCTAATGTCGCATGATAATTTGCTCCCACTTGTTTAATCGGCAGAAAATATTCCGGAGCTAAAATCAAAATTGTAAGGGCTGGTAATAGTATAATCGTTCCATCTATTAAACGTATCCCTAATCCAACTGCCACAAACGCAATTGATAAACTCGTAAAGAAATCTAATGCAAAAGAAGAAAGAAAAGCAACTCGCAAAGTACGCATCGTTGCTTTTCTATACCTTTTACTTACTTTTTCAATCTTTCCTTCGTGCTGTTCACTTTTCCCTAAATACTTTAATGTTTCTAAACCTTTTAACGTATCTACAAAATGGTTCGAAAGTACACGATATATCTCGTACTGACTATCTGCCATTTTTTGCGCTGCTAATCCGAGAAGAATCATAAATATGATCACGATAGGAATCGTTACAACTAAAATGATTCCAGACTCAATATCTAGTGTAAAAACATATAGTACAATTAGACCTGGAACGATGCTACTTCTAATCATTTTAGGAATCGTTAATTCAATATATGTTTTAAATTTCTCAATCCCTTCAATTGATAAGGTAACCAGATGACCAGTCCCAACAGTTTGAACATACCTTGGACCTAATGTGAAATATGCCTCTACTAGTTGTTTTCTTAGTAACGACCCTGTTTTTTCAGCAAAACGTTCCACTAATATTTGTGATGTTCGAACTACTATGTGACGCGCTGCAAACGCGATACCAAAATAAACAATTTCACTTAATATTGTTTGTACTGTCTCTCCATGAAATAAAAACGTAATAGCTCGTGCTAAAAAGATTGTTTGCGCAATAATACTAAAAGCTTCTAAAATACTAATAATCGTTAACGCTACATATAAAATACGGCTACCGGGATAAGACGGAAGTCCTCTTTTTCTTTTCATTAGTACTCCAAATCGTTGTCTGACTTAACAGGTTGTCTAAATACATAATAACTCCATATTTGACTTCCGATAACGAAAGGCAAAATAGCAATCGCAAAGTAAGTCATAAGTTTTAATGCATAAGCTCCTGATGCTGCGTTGTAAATTGTCAAATCATTCATTGCTCCTAAAGAGCTAATCATAACACGTGGGAACATACCGATAAATACACTCGCACTTAGTAAAATGATTGTTAAACTCGTCATAAAGAAAGCCCAACCATCTCTTCTTCTTTTATTTAATAAAGTGGACACTAATAGTGCTACAAAAGCTCCGATTGGTACCATAATCCATTCTGTTCCATGAGCAGTGAAAATGTCGGTTTTCCATAACCCCACACCAGCAAAAACAAGAAGTGTAATTAATGAAAATGGTGCAATTTTTATTGCAGCAATTCGTGCACGTTCTCTCAATTTACCAGTTGTACGTATCGTAAGAAATTGTAATCCGTGAACAATACATAGTAGGAGAAACATTACTCCTCCAAGTAACGCAAATGGATGAAGTAATTGCAAGAATCCACCTACAACATTTTTACTCTCATCAATAGGTACACCTACCATAAAGTTTGCAATCGCAACTCCCCAAAGGATAGGAGGTAACATACTTCCAATAAACATCCCCCAATCCCATGCACTCTTCCATTTATGATTATCTATTTTCGCACGAAATTTAAAGGAAACACCTCTTAAAATTAAAGCAAGAAGCATAAATACAAATGGAATATAAAAACCACTAAATAAAGTTGCATACCAGTGCGGAAATGCCGCAAACATGGCTCCACCAGCACAAACAAGCCATACTTCATTCGCGTGCCAGAACGGTCCTATTGTATTTAAGTAAACTCGTTTTTCAAAATCATTCTTTCCTAAAAACCTCGAAACCATTCCTACCCCAAAGTCGAAACCTTCCAGTACGAAGAATCCAACAAACAAGATTGCAATAACTAAAAACCATAACTCATTAAGAGATAACATACTCTTCCTCCTTATCAAATGGATCATGGCTTTGATAATCCTTTTTCGTTTCCTTATTCTTGTGGCCCTTAATGGTACGAACAAATAAGTACACACAAATTCCACCCATAATTAAATACATTGATGTGAATGAAATAAGTGAGAATAATACTTCACCGAATGTTACATTTGGTGATACAGCATCTTCTGTTTTCATTACACCAAATACAACCCAAGGTTGACGACCCATTTCAGTCATAATCCACCCTACTGTATTACCGATGAATGGAAGAGAAATTGCATACACCATTAATTTTAAATACCACGTTTTTTCCGCTAAACGATCTTTTCTTGATAAGAACCATCCGTAAGCTCCTAGAAGAAGCATGAATGTTCCACTCATTACCATCGCTCTAAAACTCCAAAACATTGTATGCACTGGAGGAATATAATCTCCAGGTCCATATTTTTCCTCATATTGTTTTTGAATTTGATTCATCCCTTCAACTTGACCGCTAAACTTATCATACGATAATAGACTTAGCATATAAGGGATTTGAATTTCAAACGAATTTTCTTTCTTCTCTGTATCAATTTTCGAAAATACTGTAAATGGTGCTGGATCCTCACTTGTATTCCATAGTGCTTCAGCTGCCGCCATCTTCATTGGATGTGTCTTAATTAATTGTTGCGCTTGTGCATGACCGAAGAATAATACAAGCGCCGTTGTAATTGTTCCAACAATGATAGAAATTCGGAAAGATTTTTTAAATACTACAGTTTCTTGTCCTTTTGTAATTTTCCATGCACTTACACCAGCAATAAAGAATGCACCTGTTGCAATTGCCGCTGTAATTGTATGCGGGAATTGTACCCATAGTTGTGGGTTTTGAATAATGGCTAAGAAATCATTCATTTGCGCACGACCATCAGCTGCCATTTCATACCCGACAGGTGACTGCATAAATGCACTTGCAGTTAAAATCCAGAATGCTGATAACATCGTTCCAATTGAAAGGAGCCAAATACACATTAAGTGAATTCGCTTCGGTAATTTATCCTCACCGAATACCCATAAACCCAGGAATGTAGACTCAATGAAAAATGCCAGTAATCCTTCAATCGCAAGTGATGGACCAAATACATCACCTACAAAACGTGAATACGTTGACCAGTTCATACCAAACTGGAATTCTTGTAAAATACCTGTTACTACACCTACTGCAAAGTTAATAAGGAATAATTGCGTCCAAAACTTTGCCATCTTCTTATATACTTCTTGCCCTTTTACCACATACAACGTTTGCATGATCGCAATAATAAAAGCTAAACCAATTGACAGCGGAACAAAAAAGTAATGGAAAATCGTTGTTGATGCGAACTGTATTCGTGCCAATTCGAGCGTTTCCATACTAAAATCACTTCCTTCATAGTTTTTATAATAAAAGTTAATTGAGCAATCTTATCAAACTCAATTATTAAGAAATACGAAAAGACAAAAACATTTTGTATGTATTGTCGAAAAATATGAAGTTTCAGTTTTTCAAACTATTGTAATGCTATTTTTTACCTTTTCACTATTTCTGTAGTGTTTTATTCGTTAATCGAATTGTATAATATACCTGCATAGTAAATTCAGGTTATTTTTGACGTATTATTGACATCATTTTGTCTGAAATATGTCTTTTGTCATTTTTTTGAATCAGATTTTTCTCATTAGCAAAATGTGTTTTTTCAATATACTTCTTACTTTTATATCTATAAAACAATCGTTTTTCTCTTCATACACTTGACTTTCACCCGAAAAAATGTCCTCGAAACTACCCTCGATAAACGCTTGTTTTTTGTCAAGAGAAAAATGTATTTTTAAAATTCAAACTCGAAATAATGTTATTCAAAAATAGAAAATAACTTCCCTCTTCCTCGACTAAAAGTTCATTTTTTTGTCATTTTTCCAGAACAAATAAAAAAAACTGAAAGTCGATTAGACTCTCAGTTTTTTTATTTATTTTGCTGTATGTTTTCTAACGGCTGGTAAAATTTCAGTAGCAATTAATTCAATATTTTTCTCAATTTTATCAAATGGTACACCGCCAAAATCAATTTGTGCCATAAAGCGTTGTTGGCCAAATAATTCATATTGGTACAGCATTTTCTCAATGATTTGTTGTGGGCTACCAACCATTAAAGCATCACGGTAATCTATTGCATTTGTAAATTGCTGTTTCGGATACCCACCACCGCGCAGTGTAAGCATACCAGCATTAATGTGAGGGTAATATTCACTAAGTGCATCTTGTGAATTTTTTGTCGTATAAAATAAACTCGTTGTCGCAACTGGTAAACTAGCTGAATCAAATCCACTTTGTACAGCCGCCTCGCGGTAAGCATCTACTGACACTTTAAAGTTAATTGCTGGACCACCAAGTGTTGTTATCATCATTGGTACACCCGCGCGTCCTGCTTTAATTGCACTAGCTGGTGGACCTCCAACCGCACGCCAAATTGGTAAGTTATTATTTTTCGCTCTCGGAATAACCGATGCATGTGCGAGCGGTGCTCTGAACTGTCCATTCCATGTGACATGTTCCTCGTTATTAATTTTTAATAAAAGATCCATCTTCTCTTCGAATAATTCTTCATAATCATTCACGTCATAACCAAGTAAACTATATCCTCCAATACGAGATCCACGACCAGCCACAATTTCTGCACGTCCATTAGAAATCAAGTCAATTGTAGCGAAATCCTCATATACTCGAACTGGGTCAGATGTACTTAATATCGTTGCTGAACTTGCAATTTTTATATTTTTCGTAGCTTGCGCGACCGCACCTAAAATAACTGTATGAGCTTGCGTTGTAAAATGCGTTTGATGACTTTCACCTACAGCAAACACATCAAGCCCTGCCTCATCTGCTAACTTAGCTGTTTCAATTAGTTCGTGAATTCTTTTTTCTGGCGTAATTTTCTCCCCATTATGTGGATTTAAAACATGATCGCCAATTGAATATAACCCAAACTCAATTCCTTTTTTTGTATCGATACGGTATTTTTCCATTGTTGCTCTCCCCTTTAATAATGTAGTATTAGTTTTTCTTCTAAAAACGTTGGTAAGTCAAGTATATCTCTGTATTACCTATCTCATCACTTGATTAGTCAATTGATGGTGTAAAAAAAATTACTCTTGCGGTAATTCTTTTTTTTCGCTATGCTTATGAACTTTCGTCATCAGCTCATATAATATTTTCTGCTCTTCTTCATTTAATACATCATCAAAAAACGAAGATTGAAATGCAAGTTGCTCTGGCAATGCTTTCTCTAAGGCCGATTCCCCTTGCTCTGTAAGACTAATTGTTTTCGTTTTCCAATCTTGTTTTCGTACAATATATCCTTCTTTTTCAAGACGAGTTAACATTCGAGAAATGCCACCTTGTGTAACAGTTACCTTTTCAGCTAACTCCATTTGTGTTAGTGGTTGATACGTACGTATTTGCAAAAGCACATCAAATTGAGCTGTCGTTAAATCAAAACGTTTTAAAAACTCATTTGACATTTGATTACTTTGGTTCGTAAATCGTATTAAACGTAACCATATTAATGATCCTATCGTATTATCACGCATTTTTTGTCACTTCCTAGCGTTCATCTTACTATCACTTTACTACGCAAGTGATAAAAAAGCAAGAAAAAATGTAATAAATATATCGATAGAGTATTGCATAAATAATGATAAGTAAGAATTCATATAAACATGAATTCTTACTTATCATTATTCTTAACTTTTCCTTTCATTCATTACTATATTTAAAGCTGCCATAGCTTTTGGCCAACCAACGTAAAAAGCCATATGTGTTATTAATGCAACCAATTCATTCTCCATAACCCCATTTTGTTTAGCTAGCTTCAGATGAAATTGTAATTGTTCTGTATTGCCGAGACTGATTAGTGCTGACACAGTACACAAACTTCTTTCTCTTAATGTTAAAGTGGCATCCCGCCACACTTCCTCAAATAATATCTTTTCACTATAATGAGCAAATGCAGGTGACATTTCTCTCATTTTCTTTTTAATATGTACTTCAATAAGTTCATTTTTCATTTTTTTCTCCCTTTATTTTCACCATTTGTGCTATTCCTTGACCAAATGACCAGTTTTCAGCAGCTGTCTCATTTAGTGTAATAAAAATATCCGAAGTTTTAACGTTGGAATATTCCGTAATTTTTAAGGATACCGATTGATACAAATCTTTTTTCTGTTGCACCGTTCTTCCCGGTCCACATGTAATAGAAACATAAATCATATTCTCTGTTCTCTTTTCTCCTCTTTCCAACAAATAATATGGATTATATAAAAATTTGTTTTGTTGGTAAGGTAAGAACATTTGAAAATAATCATTTTCAGGGATGTTAAAATGTTCAATTAATGAAAGATGAATACATTCACCCATTTTTTCCAGCTCTTCTTCATTTAATATGTTTTCAGAATAATAAATCTTCACAAAAGGCATAGACTTTCATTCCTTTTCTTATTTTTAATATACAACAAAATTTCATCGTGAAATGTGTAAAATCTCATATACTGTAACACCTTTATTCACTACAATATCAGGCTTCTCTTCATAAAACTCAAACCTACTATACCCCCATTTATCCGGATTATAAACAATTACATTCCCTAAACACTTTTCGTTGTTTTGTACATCTTCATTCATAGTGCTTAATTGAGTCCCAATCAGTGTTTTACTTTGAGAAATACTTCCTGCATATTCAACAACATATCTACTTTTCTTAAATCCATCACTTAGATTAACCACTAATGGAACACCTATATGTATTTGTTGCCATCCAAAAGATTGTAAAATGTTATCGTAATACCCTTCAAAGATAAATTTATTCATCCCTTCATGACCATTCCAAATATATAAAGGTGCATAGCAGTTATAAAAATTCCCGTCTTTCTCCGTTTCCGTAATTAAATAAGCTTTAAAATTTAGTTCTTGGAAACCATCAGTTTTATAGCCATTATCCTTTACCCTTTTCTTAATAATTTCCATGTCATAATCCTTTGGAAGAATGACCTTATATTGCATTCCAATCATGTTTATCACTCGCTTTCAATCTTATATACATTATGATAAATCGATAAGCGGCTAACGTAAAATAGGTATAAATTATGTTTGGTATCATTTATAATGATAGTGCATAAGGGGCTGAGATACATGGAAATAAATGATCTTATTATATTCAAAACTGTGGCCAGTGAGGGTTCTATTAGTAAAGCTGCTAAAGAGTTAGGATATGTTCAACCGAACGTAACTGAGCGAATCAAAAAATTAGAACAAGAATTAGAAACGCCTTTACTACATAGAGATAACAAAGGCGTTTCCTTGTTACCTGCTGGTGACATTTTATTAGATTACACGAATAAAATATTAACTCTATTAGAAGAAGTAAAAGATGAAATTAAAACGAGTGGTTCTTCTTATATAATAGCGACGTCACAATCTATTTTGACAAATTATTTAAGTAAGCGTATTAAAGTAAATTTCAGAAATTATCAAATATATGTAGAAAGTAGTAGTCATTTGCAAAAATTACTGCAGCAACAAAAAGTTGATATGGTCATAACTTATGAGGATTATCCTGACGCATCGTTTAAAAAAGTGTTCACAACCTCAATTTCTGTAGGCTTATTAAAAGCGAAAGAAAAATGTACCATTGATTATTCAAAAGAAATTTTCTTCGTTAGCAATGACAAAAAGTGCCCTTTTAGGAATAAGACAATACAATTTCTAAAAGAAAACAATCTATCTCAGCGACAACTTCAACAGTTGGATTCTTATTCGCTTATGGAAGAGTTTATTGCTGATGGAAAAGGAATAGCTTTTTTACCGATTAAAAATGATACATTAGTAATAATTGAAGATGTTCCCCTTGAGAATTTAGCTGTTCATTTTTTTACGAATCAAACCTTTATAAAGCATATCCCTGATGAACTATTTGATTAATAAAATGACTTTGATTACAAACTTTTTTCAAAATAAAAATCCCTCTTTAACGAATATAAAAGAGGGATTTTTATTTTGTATACAATTGATTTTTCACACATTTTGCTCCACTTCTGCACTTTTCTCCTTCTTATTCCGTTTCATATTCTTCAGTCCCTTAACTGTACCAACTAATCCTTTCGGGAAAACTAGCAATACGATAATGTACAATAAACCAAGAATAATCGTCCATCGTTCAAAGATCGGATACTCTGTAGCTAGTTCTGATAAATAATATTTTAGGGATTCAATAATCCCAGATCCAGCAATAGCTCCAATTAATGTTCCGATTCCTCCAATCATTGTCATCAAGAGTGCATTTAGTGTCATTTCAATTGAAAATACAGTCGTATTAACAAAACGTAATGTAATAACAAATAAACCACCGCTAATCGCAGCTACTACTCCTGCAACAATGCTAGCAATAATTTTATAATGAAGCACTTTATATCCTAGTGCTTCAACACGTTGCTCATTTTGTGAAATTGCTTTTAATACTTTTCCAATAGAAGATTTGGTGAAAAGACGTAAGAGAACAAAAATGATAAGTAAACATATAAGTGTTACATAATAAAACGTAAAACGATCACGGAATACGTCTGGTACACCAAATGTAAAACCATCTCCTCCGTGAGTGAGCCCACGCCATTTTTCAGCAAGGACGAAAAACAACTGTGAAATAGCAAGTGTTAACATTGCATAAAAATGACTTTTCAGCCGTAAAGAAAGTAAACCAATTATATAACTAACGATTGCTGAAATGATAATTGCAGCTACTATTCCAATTAAAAAGTTCGTTATTGATACGCCTTGTCGATCAAATAAAAGCGCTACCCCATATGCTCCTATCCCAAAGAACATACAATGACCGAACGATACAATTCCTGTATACCCAAGCAATACATCAAAACTCATTGCAAAAATAGCAAAGATGAAGATTTGAGTGAACAAAATTAACAAGCTCCTTGAATCATTTACGAACGGAAATACACTTAAACAAATGAGCATACATACTCCAAAGTATACTTTAATTCGGTCCGATGTGTTGTTCACCATTTCACCCCTTTTCACCAACAAGTCCAGTTGGCTTCACTATTAAGAAAAATAGTAACATTAACATATTAATTGCAAGTGATAAATCTGGTATAAAATACGCTGTAAAAGCACCAGCTAATCCAACAATTAAAGAAGCAATAGCTGAACCTTGTACGCTTCCTAATCCACCGATAATTACTACTATAAAAGCTAAAATTGCATACTGCATGCCCATCTCGGCGAAAATAACGCCCGAATACGGCGCTAATAAGAATCCTCCCAAAGCTGCCATCCCTGCTCCTAATAAAAAGACGAAAGAAAATATCGCTTTTACATTAATACCAAGCGCTTGAACCATTTCTTTATCCATTACACCTGCACGGATCATAAGACCTATCTTCGTCTTTTTGAGTAATAGTAGTAGTGCAATGTAAATAATTATCCCAATCAAAATAACAAATAGACGATATTTAATTAATATAATACCTCCGAATGTAAAACTTCCTTGTAACCATAACGGTAATTTTGCACTAATAGGGTTTGGCCCCCAAAATATTTTAATACACTCACTAAGAACGAGCATTCCTCCAAGCGTAACGAGCAGCTGTCGAACATGATTTCCATATACCGGTCTAATAAGAAACCTTTCTAAAATAAATCCTAGGAACATTCCCATGGCTACTGCTCCAACTAAAGCTAATATATAACTTCCTGTCATATTAAATAACCAAACACCTGTAAATGCTCCCCATGCAAATAAACCACC
>Ga0164241_10001154_pt1 | contig 35191 bp, 27 predicted proteins | sample OricomyardsoilBY_FD_108780 | JGI IMG/M metagenome (GOLD analysis project Ga0164241, IMG submission 108780) | Backyard soil microbial communities from Emeryville, California, USA - Original compost - Back yard soil (BY) | ecosystem: Environmental > Terrestrial > Soil > Unclassified | place: USA... | reverse complement strand
TGCGATTAAAAACAAGGAAAGTCTCTGATAACGTGGAGATTGCAGTCGAGGACAGCGGACCGGGACTCACGCCTGAAGTCTGGTCGCGACTTTTTCAGCCGTTTCAATCAACAAAATCGAGCGGCTTCGGCTTAGGGCTAGCAATTTGCAAAGACATCCTATCTAGTCTGCAAGCGAGCATCACCGCCGACCCGCCTGAAAGCGGCCGGGGGGCGACGTTCCGGATAGTTCTCCCATGCCTCCCACCACCTATCTCCTAGCCACCCGCGATCCCGAGTTACTTCGGGCGTGGTGGGTAGTCGTGCCCGCCGGGGCGCGCGTGGTGACGTTGAACGAAATTGTGCAAAGCGGTGCGGTGATCGTGCCCGGACTGCCGACGATCATGGTGGCCGAGGAATCGGTTTTAGGAGAGCTGCCGGAAAGCTGTCTGGAGCTGCCGATGGTTTTTGTGGGTGATCGAAATGGAGACACGTATGAACGGCTCGCGTTGAGCTCGACGGGCACACGGGTGTGTTTGAGCCATCAGGACAGCCAGCTACGGCTCGGAGAATTTTTGCCGCTTCTGGAAGAAATCGCGGCGCGCGGTTCGGCGGCGAAGCTGCTTTGGAATCAAAAAAAGCGTGCGACGACGGATAGTGAGCCTGCGCGTGTTTCCGAAATCCGTCGCGATCCCTCCGGCACTTGGTGGGGCTGGATGGGGGACGCGGTGGAATCAATGGGGAGCCGCGAGGAATTGCTGGGCGAGTTTCGCCGGATGGCCAAACGCGCGCTGCGGACCTCGCATGTGGTGTTTTTCCTGCGGGACGATGCCGGCTATCGCGCGGATCGGGGTGAATTTTTTTGCGCGGGCAACGACGCGCTGAGCCAGTATCTCACGCTCCACCCCGTCGCCATCGACGGAAATCACTGGGCGACCGATCTGAACCCTGTCGCCGAATTATCGATACGGCAGCGCATGGCGGCCTGGTCGGTACGGTTGATCGTGCCGTTGCACGACAATGGGCGCCTCGCCGGCTGGATGGCGGTGGGCGTGCGCGATGACGGGCTTGCGTACGAAGAGATCGATGTGGGGCGCGCGGCCAATATCGCTCGGCTGCTCCGGCAGATGCTCGGCGCGGGTGGCGCGTCCACGCGCGGCGCGTCTCCGGCTCATGCGGGACAAGGCGCTCTGGTGGCCAAATATTTTCCCGGGATGCTCATTCTTGGACGGGATGAATCGCCACCGGAAAACACGCCCGCGGGCGTGCGGACGTTGATCGCGGACGTGCGGAAATTGAAAATCACGCGGCGTCTCACGCCGACCGCTGGCCAGCCGTTTCGCGCGAGTGCGGGAGTGGTTGTCGAGACGCAAAGCGTCTGGGTTTCCTGGGAAGATGCGACCGATGAACTGGTCGAACAGCACCGTCGCGAACGGGCCGAGCGGCTGGCGTTGCTTCACGATCTGGCGCTCACATTGAACCACGAATTGGGAAACTCTTTGGTATCGTTGGCGACACTACGTCAGAACCCGGGTGCGGAAACCAATTCGCCCGTGCTGCTGGCCGCGATCAGGCGGGATATTGCCGCACTCGAGTCGATCAACCGCCATCTGGCGTCGCTGCCCACGTTCAGCGAGGTGATGGCGGAGAGCGTGGATCTTCGCGCGCTGATTTCATCGGTGGGTCGCAAGACGGGCATCTCAGTGGAAACCGGCTCCAAGCCGGTGCTGCTCGACATCGCGCCACGGCTGATCGAGTTCGGCTTGGAATCGATCATCGACAGCATCGCGGAAAACAGACCGGGGCTGGGGAAGCGCGAACTCGCGATCTCGTTGCGAACGGCGGTGAGGGACAGCTCGCCGCTGGCCGTGCTCAGCATTCGCGGCGCGGCGCTGGCGCTCGAAGGAATTTTGCCGCCGCCGGAAGCCGGAGCGACGCCCACGCACGGACGCATCGGCGTTTTTATTGCGAAGGAAATCGTGCGTCTGCACGGCGGTACGATCGAGGCGGGGACCGGCACGAACGGCCCCGAGATTCTCATCACGCTGAGCCGCTGGTAAGATCGCGCCGCGGCGCGACGGCTTCCGCGGCGGGCTCTGCTGGCGATTCGGACTAGCGTCGGCAGGTGATCGTCGTACGGTCGCTGATCATGCCAAAACCGCCCGCGCTCAAGATTGTCATCACCGGTGTCACCCGCGGATTAGGTCGCGCGCTGGCGGATCGATTCATCAGCGGCGGGCACACCGTGATCGGCTGCGGCCGCAGCGCACAGGATATTTTTGATCTGCGGTTCACGTATCCGGCGCCCCACGACTTCGCGGTGGTCGATGTGGCCGAGCCGGCAAAAGTGGATCTCTGGGCGGAGAAGGTGCTCGCGGTCCATGGTGCTCCCGACTTTTTGATCAATAATGCGGCGCTCATGAACGATCCCGCGCCGCTCTGGAAGGTGCCGGCGGATAAGTTTTCCCGACTGATCGACGTGAACGTGAAAGGTGTGGCGAATGTGGTTCGCGTTTTCGTTCCCGCGATGATCGAGGCGAAACGCGGCGTGATCGTGAACTTTAGTTCCGGCTGGGGGCGCTCGGTGTCGCCGGACGTCGCGCCTTATTGTGCGTCGAAATGGGCGATCGAAGGGCTCACTCGTGCGCTGGCGGAGGAGCTTCCGAAAGGCCTGGCGGCGGTGCCGTTGAATCCCGGGGTGATCGACACCGCGATGTTGCGGCAATGTTGGGCCGATGGCGCGTCGAGCTATCCGACGGCGGAGGCGTGGGCGGAAAAGGCCGCGGCTTTTATCCTGCAGCTTGACGCCAAGGACAACGGCCGCCCCGCAAGCGTGGGTGAATTTGAAGACTGAATACGGGCGGCGCTCAACGTGAGCGTCGCTTGGAGTCGAGCGTGGTGCCGCGGATCGCGATCACCGCGAGGGCGCAGGCGGTCATTAAGATCGCCGGACAGCGCAGATCGAAATCGACCCAGCAATGCGCGAGCAGCACGAGCAGCCCGAGAGCGAGAATCAACATCGCGGGATTTTGCCAGACGCGGCGACGGATGAGCCGGACCATCCAAAGAACAAACAGCGCAAGCAGTGGCAGGCAGCCGATCACCCCGAGCTCGGCCAAAAATTCGAGGTACTCGTTGTGCGCGTGTTCGAAAAAGTAGGTGCGGGACGTGTCCCATTCCGGCTGGTAGATGATGGGATGTCGCTGTTGGTAGAGAGGAAATAGAAAGCGAAAACCTCCGGCGCCCCAACCTGTCGCGAGGCGATCCGAGGCCATTTCCCAGGTTGCCTGCGCGGCGAGTTCGCGTGTATCGACAGAATAGAGACGTTCACTCGTGAATAGTTTTTGGAATTTATCCGCGGCTTGCTCCAGCCGGAGCTGGCGGGCGCTGACGAAGGCGAGGACGGTGAGCGAAAGGGTGATGAATCCCACGAGGAGGAGATTGGGGCGGCGAGCGCTTCGCATCATGAAGAAGGCGCCGAGAAAAAGAACGGCGCCGATGAACCCGAGCATTAGAATGGTCGCGGCGCGCGAAAAACTAAGCGCGACGACCAGTGAGAGCACGACGGCGCACGCGGTGAAGACTGGCGCGGGACTGGCGCGCTCGAAGCGGCGTTCGGCCCTGCGGTAATACCAGGTTGCCACGGCGACCGTGGCGGCGAGCATGAGATTAAAGTAAGCGCCGGCGTGGTTTTTATAGAGGAAGGTGGAAACTGAATACGTGGTGCTCGGTTGAATAAACCACAGGATTTTCCCGTTGCCGGCGACATGTTGGAGGATGCCGACCAAGGCGAGCACGGTGGCGTTCACGGTCAGAATCACGAGGAGGAGTCGCAAGGAGGCGCGTCGCGTTAGACCGATCCAGAGCGAGCAGCCAAGCAGCCACGCGGAGCCCCAGATCATCAAGCTGCGCCAGGGATTCGAGTCGGCAAAGGGAGTGGTCGCGCCGGCCGGAAGCCACGTGATGTGCTGAATGGGCTCCATCCACCACTGGCCGTCGGCGCGGTTATAGATCCAGGCCGGATTGAGCGCCTGCACCGTTACATATGCGATGACCGCAAGGCCGAGCCAGAAGCCGGGAAATGCGATCAACCGGCGGTAGGGAATGTATCGATACGCACTGCCGTCCTTGGAAAATTCCTCGGCGTGCGTGCGCGGCAGGAGAGAAAGTATAAACCCGCACGCGGCCAGGCCGGCGCTCACGATCTGACTCCACAGGTGCATCGAGCCGAGCGCCCACGGGAGAAAGCAGAGGTGCGCGGCCGTCAGAATGAGAAGAGCGATCTCCAGCGGATGCAGGCGTGCCGATTTTTTTCGTGAACGAAAAAGGGAAACAGCGCCGGGCGGTGACGAAGGGGTCGGGGATTTCGGGAGGGACTCCACAGGCGCGCAGGCAAAAGAGAAACGGGGGGAGCGTAAATGGTTAAGAGCGATAAAGCGGCGACGGCATCAGCGTCCGCCACGTCCAAAAATCACGACGGGAATCGTGCCCAGCAGGATTTTGAAATCCAGCCAGAGCGACCATTGATCGATATAGGCGAGGTCGAGCCGCACCCAGTCCTCGAATTGGTGAATGTTATTTCGCCCGCTGATCTGCCACAGGCAGGTGAGTCCAGGCCGGACACTGAGCCGGCGACGATGCGCGTCGTCGCTGAATTTTTTAACCTCATCGACGGGGAGCGGGCGCGGGCCGACGAGGCTCATTTCACCGCGCAGGACGTTCCAGAGTTGCGGGAGCTCGTCCAGGCTGTGACGGCGCAAGAAACGACCGACACGAGTCACTCGCGGATCGCGGGAAATCTTGAAAACGGGGCCGGTCATTTCGTTGTGCGGCGAGAGTGTCGATTGCTCGTTTTCGGCGCCGCTTCTCATCGAGCGAAATTTGAGCATTTGGAACGGGCGCCCGTTGAGGCCGGCGCGTTGCTGGCGGAAAATGGCGGGGCCGGCCGAGGAAAGTTTGATCACCAACGCGACCGCGACGAAGACGGGCGAGAGCAGGATGAGAAGCGCGCTGGTGGCCGCCAGATCGAGGAGCCGCTTCACGACGAGGTGACTTGGCGGCGCACTTTGAGCGCTGTAGTGGATGACGGGTTCGCCGGCGAACCAGTCCACACTCATGCCCAAAGGAGAACGTGAGAAAAATCCGGGGCGGACGATGACGGAGACGCCTTCGCGTTCGCAGGCCGAGAGGAGGAATTGCAGGCGCGTGTTGTCGATGCCCGCGAGATTAACGATGACGACATTGACCGAGTGTTCGTGCAGCAGGCGGACCAGTTCGCCGGCCGAATCGGCGCCGGGATCGAATTCACCGACGCTCTCGAGCTGGTCTCGCTCGGACGGCGACAAGGCATCGCGGAGGCGGGAGTTTTCCGGCGCAGTGCCGACCCAGAGCACGCGATGACGCCAGGATTTCTGCGTGCGCCGCGCGGCCATGAAACGGGCGAGCCACTCGTGTCGCAGATAAACAAATACGCCGGCGAATCCGCAGCCGAGGATGATGACGGAGCGCGCGAATTGCGTGCGCACTAGAAACAGGACCGAGATCAGCGCGATGGTGGTGAACGCGATGCTGCGAGCGACGATCAGAATCGCGCCGGCGCGGCCGGTGAGCCGTGGTTCGCGATAGAATCCCTGGGAGGAAAGCGTCAGCGGACCGAGCAGCGTGAAGAGCGGAAACAGCCACAAGTGCTCGCGAAAACTCTCGATCGGCGAGAGGTCGAAATAGAGGAAATGCGCGCGGAGCCAGTAGGCGCAGGCAAGAGCGCCGGCGAAAAGAGCGCCGTCGCAAAGCTTGAAAAGCAGGAGTCGGTTTTGCCGGGAGTGAGAGAGCAAAGGCGGAAGCCGTGGCGGCCGGCTAGAAGTGGCGGAGATAGGTCTCGCCGGTTTCGTCGGTGAACGTGAGCAGGCTGGGTTCGATGCCGGTCAGACGCAGGCCGAGCCCCGGCTCGATGAGGTCGTTCACGCGAAAGAGGTGATCGTTGAGGATCGCCTTGTTGCCCGTATCGGAAATCCGGATGCCGGTGACGCGGAGCCGGTCCACGAACGCCTGGATGCGCGTGCCGAGTTTGATCGTGGGCGCAGCCACCGGCTCGGGCGCCACGACGACGGGGGCGGGCTCGGGCCCGGCGATCGCGGGCTGGGACGTGAGTGGAACGGTGGCGGGCGTCGGGCCGGGCGAGGCGTCGGGGGACGGCGCAGCTGGCGGGCTCGCTACGTTTACGAATGGTGACGCGCCGGGTTTCTGCGGAGTCGCGAGCGGTTGCGGCGGTGCCCGGCGCACGAGCAGCATGGTGACCGAGACGGAAACGAGGACGCACAACAACACGATCGCCGCGACGATGAGCACGATTTTCCCGAACGGTGTTTTCCCTTTTCGTGGCGGACCGGGAATGCCGGCCGGGCCGCCGGTGGTCATGGTGGCGGGCGCGGAATCACCGTGGCGATTCTGGGCTTTTTTGAGGGCTTCGTTGATCAAGCTCATGGCGGCGAAAGCGGTGGGTTAATGGGTGAGTTTTTTCACGTCTTTGATCGCGCGACGAACGTCCCAGTAGGCGACCTCGTCGGACTCGCGAATGTAGGCCGAGAGGAGCGCCTTGTCGCAGAGATTGTTCACGATTCGGGGGATTCCGCGGGAGAACTTGTGAATGGCCCGCATCGCCCACGGCGTGAAAAAAGGGCGGCCGTTCCAGCCGGCCTTGGTCATGCGGTGGTTCACGTAGTGGGCGAGGTCATACGGATTGAGCGGCGTGAGTTCGCAGTGAACGAGGATGCGCTGGCGGAGCTGGCGGAGTTCGTCGCGTTTGATGATGTCCTTCAGCTCGGGCTGGCCCATGAGGACGATTTGGAGAAGCTTTTGCTTGTCGGTCTCGAGATTGGACAGGAGCCGGACCTGTTCGAGGACCTCGAAGGAGAGGTTTTGGGCCTCGTCGATGATGAGCACGATGTCGCGGCCGCGCTCGATGCGTTCGAGCAAAATTTTATTCATTTGCAGCACCAAGTCGTGCGGATCGTCGGCATTGGTCGCCTCGCCTAATTCCTGCAAGATGGCGCGGAGCATCTGGGTCTCGTTGACGCGTGGATTGACGATCAAAGCGGTGTCGAAGCGGCCGGGATCGAGCTCGTTGAGGAAGCGCCGGCAGAGCGTGGTTTTCCCGCAGCCGACTTCGCCCACCACGACGATAAAACCCTTGCGATGTTCGACGCCGAATTTGAGGTGTTGCAACGCCTCTTGGTGAGTGGGCGAAAGGTAGAGAAATTTCGGGTCCGGGGTGATGTTAAACGGCATCTCCGAGAATCCGTAAAAGCTCTGATACATGCGGGCTTGGAGTATTCGCGGGCAGCTGGAAACGCACGCTAAATTCTTGAAGCACCGGGGAATGACGCGGGCTTTGAAAGCTCCTTTACAACCTGGGGGGCCGGCCGTTTATCTGCGCTTCTCTAACGCCGTGAATTTGCGCCGCCTGATCGTCATCCTTTATCTCCTTTTATTTGTGGGCATCGCCCTCGGGTCGGGGGTGTTTTTCTGGAGGTCGCGCGAAGAGTATCAGCAGTTGTTGAAATCGGAGCAGATGGCGAAAGTGCGGCTGGCCGAGGCGCAGCAAAAACTGCGGGAACAGGAGACGGTTTTGGAGCGCCTGCGCAACGACCCGGCGTACGTGGAATTGGTGATACGCCGGCAACTCGGCTTCGCCAAACCGGGCGAGCGCATTTTTATTTTTTCCGACGAGGACGAGCGCCTTTTCCGTTCCGAGTCGAAACGTTGATGAATCGTCACGCGGCGACGGGAATAAACATTGCGCTGCTCCGGAGCGCTTCCTGACTTTTCGGAGCATATTTTTTCATGGCTACACCATCGATCATCGAAGCTTTCGAACGCGCCGGGCAGGGCCAGGTTTTTGCGTTCTATCCACAACTTGATGCCGCCGCCCAACAGCGATTGCTGGACGAAGCCGCTGAGATCGATCTCGCGGAAGTTGCGCGGCTCAATGAAACGCTGCTCGGGAAAAATGCGGCGGCGGTGAATCTCGACGGACTCGCGCCGGCGCCCTACGAGCCGTTGCCGGAAAATGGCGGCGACGCTGCGCAGTGGACGGCGGCGAAGGCGGCGGGCGAAACGGCTTTGCGGGCGGGACGGGTGGCGGCGTTCACGGTGGCGGGCGGGCAGGGCACGCGGCTGGGCTACGACGGTCCGAAGGGCACGTATCCGGTGACGCCGCTGAAGAAGAAAACGCTCTTTCAGGTTTTCGCGGAAAAGATCCGCGCCGCAGCGATTCGTTATGGAAAACCCATTCACTGGTTCATCATGACCAGCCACGCGAATCACGAGGCGACGGAGGGTTTTTTTAAGGAGAACAACTTCTTCGGCCTCGATGAATCGCTCGTGCATTTTTTTCGTCAGGGACGCATGCCGGCGGTGGATTTTAACGGGAGGATTTTGTTGGAGACGACGGGCTCGATTGCGATGAGCCCGGACGGGCATGGCGGCTCGTTGCGCGCGCTCGATCGCAGCGGCGCGCTCGATCTGATGAAGCGCGAAGGCATCGATACGCTGAGCTACTTTCAGGTGGATAATCCGCTCATCCGCGTGATCGATCCGACCTTCATCGGATTCCACCTGCTGCGCGGTTCCGAGATGAGCAGCAAGATGGTGCCGAAGGCTTACGCGGAGGAGAAGGTCGGGCACTTTTGCACCCAAAACGGCAAGAGTGTCGTGGTGGAATATTCGGATCTGCCCGCGTCGTATCAGCAGGAAACGGACGCGAAAACCGGCAAGCTCCGCTACATCGCGGGAAGCATTGCGATCCACGTTTTCGATACGGGATTCATCAAGCGCATGGCGGCGGGTGGCGAAGGCGTCGCGCTGCCGTTTCACCGCGCGGACAAAAAAATCCCGACGGTGGACGCGGTGGGGAAAGCGGTGAAGCCGGAGAAGGCCAACGGCGTGAAGTTTGAGATGTTTGTTTTCGACGCGCTGCCGTTCGCGAAAAACCCCGTGATCATCGAGACGAAGCGCGCGGACGATTTCAGCCCGGTGAAAAACGCCGAAGGACTCGACTCGCCGAAAACCTGCCGTGAAGACCAGCTCAGGCAGTGCGCGCGCTGGTTTAAAGCGAACGGCGTCGCGGTCGAAACCGATGCGAGCGGGTTGCCGGCGGCGAGCGTCGAAGTGTCTCCGCTTTTCGGGTACGACGAAGACTCCTTCGCTGACCGCTGGCGGCAGATCGCCACCAAGCCGGTGATCGCCGACGGGCTTTATCTTGAGTAACCCTTTGTTCGTTTCGTTGTCAGCGCTCCTCCCGTTTTCGATTCAACCATGACTACTCTCGATAAAATCAATGCGGCGGCGAAATCCGGCCAGTTGCTCTCCAGCGCGGCCGAAAATCTGGGCGTCTGGCTCGGCGCGTCGCTGCCCGCGTGGGCGAGCGCGAGCATCGACGAACTCGTCGAAAAGCAGGTGTGGTCGGAGCTCAACGATCGGTTTTATCGTTATCTTGAGTTTGGCACCGGCGGGATGCGCGGGCGCACGATCGGTGTGGTGCCTGCGGCGGCGGAAACCGGTACGCCCGGCCCGCAAGGCACGCCGGAGCATCCTGCGGTGGGCAGTAATGTGCTGAATGATTTCACGCTCATTCGCGCGACGATCGGACTGTTCCGCTACACGCAAAAATTCCTCGCGAAGGAAAATCGTTTCGACGTGCCGAAGCTCGTGATCGCGCATGACGTCCGCCATTTTTCGCGGCACTTCTGCGAACTCGCCGCCTCGACGTGGAACCGCCTCGGAGGAAACGCATTTATTTTTGAAGGACCGCGCTCGACGCCGCAGCTGAGTTTCACCGTGCGATTTTTGAAGGCGCACGCGGGCGTCGTGATCACGGCGAGCCACAATCCTCCGCACGACAACGGATTCAAAGCGTACTTCGAGGACGGTGGCCAGGTCGTGCCGCCGCATGACAAAGGCGTCGTTGCCGAAGTGAACGCGGTGCCGTTGACGGAGCTGGGCACTTATCTGGAGAAAAATCTGACCGGTGTGACGACGCTGACGCGTGCGGCCGACGACGCGTATCTTTCGGTCGCGGCGAAGGCCGTGATCGACGGTGAAGTTTTCAAGAAAACGAAGCTGAAGATCGCGTTCACCAACATCCACGGCACGGGCGGCGTGGCGTCGGTGCCGCTGTTGTTACACGCCGGCGCGGAGGTCCATGAAGTGCGGGAGCAGGTCGCCTTCGATCCGCGTTTTCCCACGGTGAAATCTCCGAATCCGGAGAATGCGGAGGCGCTCGCGCTCGCGGTGAAGCTCGCGGAAACCAAGGGGCTCGACGTCGTGATGGCGACCGACCCTGACTGTGACCGCATGGGCTGCGCGGTGCGCAACAAGGATGGGAAGATCGAGCTGCTTACGGGCAACCAGATTGGCGCGATGCTCGCGGCGTACCGGATCGGCAAATACAAGGAGCTCGGTTGGATTCCGGAAAACGGCGGCGAATCCACCGTGCTCGTGAAGACGTTCGTGACGTCGCCGTTGCAAGATGCGATCGGGCTCGGACACGGGGTGAAAGTCGTCAACACGCTCACCGGTTTCAAGTGGATCGCGGCGAAGATCCGCGGGTACGAAGAGCAGTTGAAGGCGAAGTTGCTGGCGACCGAAGGCATCGCCCTCGACTACGACGCGACGCCGTTCGAGACCCGCGCAAAGCTGCTGCAGAAATACAGTTCGTTCTACCTTTTCGGTGGCGAAGAGAGCTACGGTTACCTCGGCAACGACTATGTCCGCGACAAGGACGGCAATGCGGCGTGCCTCATGTTTGCCGAGTTGTGCGCGTACGTGAAGAGCCGCGGTCTCACGGTGCCGGAATACCTCGACGAAATTTATTTGAAGTACGGCTTCTTCCTCGAAGGCGTGATCAACCTTTATTACGAAGGCGCGACTGGCGCGGCGAAAATCAAGCGCATCCTCGACACGTATCGCTCGGCGCCGCCGGCGAAGTTTGGCGATGTGGCGGTGGCGAGGTTTCAGGATTTCGGGCGCGAGAAAGTGATCGATGCCGATGGCGAAACGATCCCGTCGCAGGATCTTTATTTTGTGACGTTGGCCAACGGATACAGCTTCGCGGCGCGTGGCAGCGGTACGGAGCCGAAGATGAAATTTTATCTGTTCGCCCAAGGCAAAGCGGGCAACGCCGAGGAACTCGCCGCGACGAAGACGCGCGTGAAGGCCGAGTTGGATCGCGTGAAAGGCTTCATCGAAGCGGAAGCGAAACAGCGCGCGGAGGGGTGAACGTTTATTTCCCGAGGCGTTGCGGTGGCCTCGGGCCGTTGAGAACGCGTGGTGCCAGAGGCCGTGAATTCAAAGGGCTCCAGGTCGTGTGAACGTTTCCAATGAGCCGTTGGCAACGCGTCCTCCTCGGCGGGCGTTTGACGACTCAGCCTTGGCGGGACGCGCAATGCTGCACGCGAGACGCGTGCGCTCCCTCGACCAACAAGACGCCCCGTTTCGGTAACGATATGCGCGGGCTTATTTGTGTGAATCCGCGGCCTCTACGGCGGTCTCCGTCGTGGAGGCCGGACGAAGGAGCGAGGTGACCTTCGATTGCTCGAAGGGTTTCGGCAAAAACGTACGCACGCCGAGGTTGGCGAGGGCGACGATCTTTTCGCGGTCATGGGACGCGGACGTGACGGCGATTTTTAAAGAGCGCAGATGCGGGTCTTCGCGCACGCGGCTGACGAAGGAAACGCCATCCATCTCGGGCATGATCAGGTCGATGATGGCCAGGTCCGGGCGAAGACCTTGCTGCAGACGAGTGAGCGCTTCGTTGCCGTCTTTGGCGGCGATGGATTCCCAGCCGGTTTCCTGGCGGATCATCGATTCGAGCGTCGAGCGAGCGATGTCATCGTCGTCCACGATGAGGGCGGTTTTGGCGAGCAGGTTGCGCGAGGCGAGTTGAGGGTTCGCAGCCATCGCGGCGGCGAGCAGCGGCTGGAGGATGGCCCGCGACTTGATCGAATCGTAGGGCTTGAGCAAATACCCGGCGATTTGAAGTTTCGCGAGATTGAGAATCGTTTCCCGATCGCGAGTGGCGGACGTCATCACCACCTTAAGGCCGCGCAATAGAGGATCGCGGCGCATGCGGCGAAGAAGTTCGAGGCCGTCCACGTGCGGCATGCGGATGTCGAAAATGCAGAGATCAGGATTCAATCCATCGCACAAGGCATCGAGCGCAGCCTGGCCGTTTTCCACTTCGATGATTTCGAGGTTGGGCTGTTCGCCGATGAGTTCGCGGAGGGCGGTGCGTTCGATTTTATCGTCGTCGGCGAGAAGAATTTTCATGATGCGCTGAGGGATGCGGAGCGCGCGGAGGAAGTGTGTTTTTCGCGGAGAGCGGTGAACACGAGCCGGGCGCGGGCGAAGGGTTCTTTGACGTCTGAAAGTTGGGCGGAGTCCGCGAGTTTTTCCAATCGTCCGGCCAGTTCGCAGAGTTCGTCGCACTGCACATAACGCGAGGTGCTTTTCAGCGAGTGGGCACCGCGCGCGAAAGCGGTCGCGTCTTTGTTTTCCAACGCGGCGGACATTTCCCGAAAGCGGGCGGGCGTCTCTTCAAAGTACGTCGCGACGAGTCGTGGATTGAGGGGCTCGGCTGCGCTCGAGGTCGCGGGCGCTTCGTCGAGCAAGGCGAGCAGTTCCGCTTCCGTCAGACCGTCGGGGACGATGGTCGGCGTGGAGGCGAGGGTGTCGTTGTGGCGTAAAATCTCACTCAAGGCGCGGTGGAGCTGTTCGCGGCGCAGAGGCTTTGTGAGAAAATCGTTCATGCCCGCGGCGAGGCATTCGTCGCGGTATTTTTCCGATGCGTTCGCGGTGAGTGCGATGATGGGAATTTGCGGCTGGCGTACGTGACCCTCGCCGGAGCGGATCGCGCGCGTGGCCTGGAATCCGTCCATGACCGGCATGCGGTTGTCCATGAGCACGGCGTCAAAGTCCGACGCGCGTAGTTTCTCCAACGCTTCGGCTCCATTCAGCGCGAAGACGATTTGGTGGCCAAACTCGCGGGCCTGATCGCCGGCGATTTCGCGGTGGATGCGATCGTCCTCGGCGCACAAGAGGCGCAGCGAACGCGAATGAGGGGCGAGTGTTGGAGCGGCGGGTACGGCGAGGTCGAGGAGTTCGACTTGAGCGGCGGACGCGATCGCCAGCGGAAGCTGGACGGTGAATAGCGCGCCGGCGCCCGGCTGGCTTTCGACGGAGACGGTGCCGCCCATTTGTTCAGCGAGGCCGCGAATGATCGAGAGGCCGAGGCCGGTGCCGCCGTAGCGCCGGGTCGTGGAGGCGTCGGCTTGGACGAATTTGTCGAATAGTTTTGCGGCGATTTCGGACGAGATGCCGATGCCGGTGTCACGAACGCGGATACGGAGGGAGATTTTTTCGCCGATCTCGGCGGCGCGATCGACGGTGACGACGATGCCTCCGGTGGAGGTGAACTTCAGGGCGTTGCTAACGAGATTGGCGAGTATCTGGCGGATACGCGTGGGGTCGCCTAGCAGCGCCGCGGGCACGGCGTCGGCGAACGTCCAGTCGAGCGAAAGCATTTTCACTTCGGCGCGAAGTTTCATCGCGTCGAGGACGCGGAGAAATTCGTCGCGTGGGCGGAACGCGATCGTTTCGAGGTGCAGCCGTCCGGCTTCGACCTTTGAGGCGTCGAGAATGTCGTCGAGAATTTCCAGGAGGGACTCCGCGCTGCTGCGGGCCATGTCGGTGTAGTGACGCTGGCCGGGCGGCTGTTGCTGGTGCTGAAGGATTTCGAGCATGCCGATGACGCCGCCGAGGGGAGTGCGGATCTCGTGGCTCATCACGGCGAGGAATTCGCTCTTGGCGCGGTCCGCGGCCTCGGCCGTTTCCTTGGCGGCGAGGAGGGTGCGCTCGTTGTTTTTATTTTCGGTGATGTCGGTGCAGAGGCAGACGAAGCTGACGACAAGGCCGGCGGGATCGCTCACGGGATTGGTCGTGACGAGCCAGGCGATTTTGCGTCCGTCGGGCCGCACGTAGTCGGCTTCGAAACTCGCGGCTTTGCCGGCGGCGGTTTGCTGGATCGCGGCGGCGACGCGAGGCCGGTCGGCATCGGGCCAGAGATCGGCGAAGGGGCGTCCGATCACGGTGGAAGCGGAACAGCCGAGAGCGACGAGGCCGCGATGATTCACGGTCAGGCAGCGGCCTTCTATATCGAGCATCTGGATACAATTGGGCGAGCCTTCGACGAGCGTGGTGTTGCGTTGCTCGGAAAGCGCGAGGCGGTCCATCTGATCGCGAATGCGTTCCTGCGAATAGTAGGAAAGGAGCAGGAGTGAGAGAATCAGGAGAACGATCAGCGCGACGGGAAGGCGTTCGCGCAGGATGGCGGCGTTCCAGCCGTCGGCGGCGATGTCGAGCTCGGCGTTGATCGAGCCGCGTCCATCGCCGAGATCGAGCAGCGGCACCGAGCCAATGATCCAGACGCCCCAGCGATCGCGCACCGGGCCGAGGACGAAGGGCTCTCGCGAGGCCATGCCGTGGATGTAGTCGGGCGCGGCTTCCGAATATGCCTGGCCGGGCGGGGAATAGTCGGGAGAGGTCGAGGCTTCGGAATCGACGACGAAGTAGCATTGGTTGTCACGCAGGCCGGCGAGGAGGACGAAGCGGAGGTCGGGATTCGCCTTCACCAACGACGTCATGAGGCGTTTCAAATTTTGATAACTGGAGCGATTGAGATCGCTGTCTTCCCAATGCAGCGAATCCGCGAGCTCGGCGGGAATGGAGGCGGCGACGAGGCGCGTGCGCGTGAGGACGTCCTGCCGCATGCGTCGATCCTGGCGGTGACCGACGGTTTCTGCGGCGACCCAGCCGAGGATGATGGTGGCGAGGGCGGCCGCGAGCCAGAGGCGGCGGCGATGACGTGACGCGTCGGGGCGCGCGAAGCCGCCGGTTTTGAGCGCTGCCTGGTTATAGCACCAGACGAGCGCGCCGGAGAGGAGGCAGGCGAGCAGGGCGCTGCCGAAGATGATGGTTTGTCCCGGAAGAGCGGTGGACGGTGAAGTCGTGTCGATTGCGACGGGCGCGGGGCTGGTTGCGAATACGCAGGCGGTGAGGCCGGCAGTGCCGATGAGCATGGCAACGGCGGCGAGTTTCCAACTGATGCGTTCGCGGCGCGTGCACGCGGAGCGGCGCAAAGACCAGAGCGCGTGGGCGGCCCAGATGCCGCCGAGGGGATCGAGGAGCAGATAAACCCACGAAAGCGCGTCGCGGACGCTTAGGAACGAAATGGCGCCCGCGGCGACGAGCAGCGGGACATGTATCCACCGCGCCGGACGGCCGCCATGACGGACGGCGGTGACGTGGCGCGCGAATTCGATGAGCAGGATGCAGGAGCCGCCGAGCAAAACGGGTTCCACTGCGGCGAGCAGGTTCGCGAGACGGAGATCGACCAAGCGGATCATCTCCATCCACGCGTGAAGACTCCGGGCGAAACCGAACCAGCCGAGCCAGCGCCAGTAGCGTTGTTGATTGAGGCGGGTGAATGCGCGGGCCGTGAAACCGAGCAGCGCGAACGCGAGGCCGGAAACGAAGAGCAGATAGTCTTGGTTTGCTTCTAGAAAGACGTGCATGTCGCGGGCGGGCACCGGACGTCGATCCCCGGGCCAAGCATCGGCACGCGCGAAGGGTTTTGACGGTAAAAGGTTTGCTAGGCGACGCGGGAACGGGCCGTGAAAACGCGTGGCGAGGCCACAAAAAAGCGGCTCCATTTCGGGAGCCGCTGAGAGACGGGATGGGAGGATGGATCGCGGATGCTTTAAACGAGCAGCAATGCGGGATTTTCCAGGAGGTTTTTCAAAGCGACGAGGAATTGCGCGCCGACGGCGCCGTCGAAGACGCGGTGATCGGCGCTAAGCGTCACGGTCATGGTCTGCCCGGCGACGATCTGGCCATTTTTGACGACAGGTTTGGCGACGGCCGCGCCGACCGCGAGGATGGCGGAGTTAGGCGGGTTGATGATCGCGGTGAATTTCGGGATGCCCATCATGCCGAGATTGGAGACGCAGAAGGTGCCGCCGGTGTATTCGTGCGGCTGGAGCTTCTTTTCCTTGGCTTTTTTGCCGAGGGATTTGGCCTCGGTGCTGATCTGGAAAACGCTCTTCTGGTGGGCGTCTTTCACGACAGGCGTGATGAGGCCCTCTTCGAGCGCGACGGCGAAGGCAACATGCGCGGCGCCGAAATAGCGGATCTGGTTGCCTTCCCACGAGCTGTTGACGGCGGGGACGCGGCGAAGCGCTTCGGCGCAGCCCTTGAGAACGAAGTCGTTGACGGAGAGTTTGACGCCTTCTTTTTCGAGGCCGGCGTTAAGCTGCTGGCGGACGGCGAGGAGCGGCTCGGCGTCGATCTCGATGTCCACATAGATGTACGGGATCGTCGTAGTGGATTCGACCATACGTCGGGCGATGACGCCGCGCATGTTGGAGACCGGGACGGCGCGCTCTTCCTGGATCGGGCCGGTGCGGGAGACGGAGCCGCCGGTGAAGGTGGCGCCGCTGGAGGACGATTTGCCGGAGCCCGCTTTGCCGGTGCCGGCTTTTTCGGCGGCGAGAATATCCGCGCGAACGATACGGCCACCGGGCCCGGAGCCTTGGACGGCGGACGGATCGATTTTCTTTTCGGCGGCGAGTTTCCTCGCGAGCGGAGAAATTTTAACGCGTTCGCCCTCGGCGCGGGCTGGGGCGGGAGACGCGTCAGCGGCGGATGCGTCTCCGGGTTTTTGGGTGGGCTGAGGAGCCGGTTCGGCTTTGGAGGCGTCTTGCTTGGGCTCTTCTTTTTTCGCGTCGTCTTTCTTCGGCTCGCTGGCGCTCGCCGCTACGGGGGCCTTGGCCGCTGGAGCCTCGACGGTTTCGCCGGCTTTGCCGACGGCGCAGAGAGCATCGCCGAGGACGACTTGGGAGCCGGCGGGTGCGAAGATTTTCAGGAGGATGCCATCGAAGAAGCATTCGAGCTCCATGGTGGCTTTGTCGGTTTCGACCTCGGCGATCATCATGCCGGATTTAACAACGTCGCCTTCGGATTTGAGCCATTTGACCAGCGTGCCCACCGTCATGGTGTCGGTGAGCTTGGGCATTTCGATGATTTGAGACATGGAGAGGGAGAGGGGAGTTAGGGAGCGAGTAGTTAGAGTTCGGAGAGGCAGTTTTTCTAACTCCTTATTTCTAAATTCCAGCTTCTGATTGTTCAGGCGACTGCTTCGAGGGCGGCTTTGACGATGCGTTGCGGATTGGGGAGTTGCTCGACCTCGACGGGCGGGCTGTAGATCGCGGGCGCGTCGACGGTGGCGAGGCGGTGGATGGGGCCGTCGAGGTGGTCGAAGGCTTCGCGTTGAATCATGTGTGAAAGCTGCGAGCCGACGCTGGCGAAGGGTTTTTGTTCTTCGACGATGAGCACGCGGTTGGTTTTTTTCACCGAGGCGAGAACCGTATCGATATCCAGCGGGCGGATGGTGCGCAGGTCGACGATTTCGACGGAGATGTCGTGTTCCTTTTCGAGGACGTCGGCGGCTTTCAGCGAGTGGAGGACGGAGCGGCCGTAAGTGACGATGGTGAGATCGGTGCCCTCGCGTTTCACGTCGGCTTTGCCGAGCGGGATGAGATATTCCTCGTCGGGGACCTCGCCCTTCTCGCCGTAGAGAAGGGTGTTCTCGAGGAAGAAAACCGGGTCGTTATCGCGGATGGCGGATTTGAGCAGGCCCTTCGCGTCGTACGCGGTGGACGGCACGATGACCTTTACGCCGGGATGATTGGCGAGGACGTTTTCCGGCGTGTGCGAGTGAGTGGCACCGACGTTGGTGCCGCCGTTCGCGGGGCCGCGGATGACGATGGGGCAGCAGATCTGGCCGCCGGACATGTAGCGAACGTTGGCGGCGTTGTTGAGGATCTGGTCGAAGGCAACGGAGTAGAACGACCAGAACATCAGCTCCATCACGGGACGGATGCCGAGCATCGAGGCGCCGACGCCCATGCCGATAAAGCCGGCTTCGGAGATCGGTGTATCGACGATGCGCTTCGGGCCGAATTTTTCGAGAAGGCCCTCGGTGACTTTGTAGGCGCCGTGGAACTGGGCGACTTCTTCGCCGAGGACGACGACGTTATCGTCGCGCGTGAGTTCGTCGGCGAGGGCGTGGCGGATGGCTTCGCGGTAAGAGATCTGTGGCATCTGCGGAAAAGTAGCGAGTAGCGGGTAGTGAGTAGCGAGTAGGTGACGGAAGTGGCGAAAGTGAATGGAAGGTGTCGATCGGATGCTCGCTACCCGCTACTCACTACTCGCTACTTTTATCTTAGTCGAAGAAGAGGCGGCCTTGAGATTTGCGCTCGGAGGGGTTGTCGGCCTCCCAATAAACATCTTTCTGGATGTCTTCGACGGTTGGGAACGGGCTGGCTTCGGCGAAGTCGGCGGCTTGATCCGCCTCTGCGCGGGCTTCTGTATCGATTTTTTCGATAAGCTCGGGAGGGAGGACACCCTCGGCGATGAGCATCTCCTGAAACAACGTGATCGGGTCCTTGGTGCGCTGGTATTCCTCGATCTCGGTTTTATTGCGATAGGTCTTGTCCGGATCGGCGACGGAGTGGCCGCGGTAGCGGTAGGTTTTGATTTCGACGACGGCGGGCAGCGACTGTTCGCGCGCGCGGGTCAGGAGTGTATCCATTTTCGCGCGCACCTCGTAGAGATCGTGTCCGTTAACGACGTCCCACGCCATGTCGTAGGCGTCGGCGCGTCGGGCGAGTTCGCCGGCGGAGGATCTGGCCTGACTGGTGCCCATCGAGTAGCCGTTATTTTCGACGACGAAGATGACCGGGAGATTCCAGAGCGCGGCGAGATTATAGGCTTCGTGGACGGCGCCTTGATTCACGGCACCGTCGCCCATGAAAGCCATGGCGGCGCCTTTGAGGCCTTTGAATTTGATGGCGTAGGCGAGGCCGGTGCCGAGCGGAACCTGCCCGCCGACGATACCGTGACCGCCCCAGTAATTACGCGAAGGATCGAAGTAGTGCATCGAGCCGCCTTTGCCTTTGGAGCAACCGGTCACCTTTCCGTAGAGCTCGGCCATGAGCGGTTTCGTGTCCATGCCGACCGCCATCGCGTGTCCGTGATCCCGATACGCGGTGATGACGTGGTCGTCTTTTCCCATCAAGGAACAGCAACCAACGGCGACCGCTTCCTGGCCGATATAGAGATGGAGAAAACCGCCGATCTTTTTGCCCTGGTAGGCCCGCAGACTGCGCTCCTCGAAGCGGCGGATACGCACCATTTTCCGGTAAAGCTCCACGCGGTCTTCGGCGGTGAGCTTGGCATTGATTGGAACGCCCCGGCTGGGCGAGAGAGCGTCCTTTTTATCGGTGGTGGCAGCGGCTTTGGTACTCACAGGCGAGTGTGTAATGGGTTGAACGGACGAGTGTTTGTCGGAAGGGGGATAAATCAAGTGAATTGTCCCTCGTAGACGAGGCCTCAACGACGTGCTGAAGTGATGCTTACAGGAGCGATAAACTCAAACAGCTGCCGCGCGGGCACGCGTCAGGACGGGATGATTTCCTCCACGTCGATTTGGAGTGGTTGGGCGGGGTCGCAGTTGGCGCGAAACGCGATGAAGCGGTCGCGGAAACGATCGTAGTTGGGCCAGAGCGCGGTGCGATCGGTTTCGGGCAGCGGGATCGTATCGATTTTTTCGCGACTGAAGAAACCGAAGCGGCCCTCGTGCATCTCGGGCGGAAGCGCGGCGATGGGTTTGCGGCAGCGGAATAAAAACAGGAGCCAGTGGCTTTGGCCCTCGTAGGCTTTTTCGGCGATCATGCCGAAGAGATGAAGGTCGGAGACCTCGATTGAGTGACCGGTTTCTTCGCGGGTTTCGCGCACGGCGCATTCGTACGGCGACTCGCCGAGGGCGGTTTCGAGTTTACCGCCGATCGGACTCCAGACGCCGAGGTTCGGCGGTTTGGCGCGAAGGAGGAGCAAGTGTTCGCCGGCGGCGTTTTCGATGAAAACCAGGACGGCGATTTTGTAGGGAATGGCGGGGGCGGACATCGGCGGTGCGGAGTGAAAGGAAAATGTGGAAAGCAGGAAGGCTGGAAATGGTCGCGTGAGAAAGGGCGAGGCCATGACGGGGAGGGAATTTTTGGAGTTTGCGCCCGGACTCGCGAAAGCTTGGCTGCGGCGATCATGGCAAAATGGCTCCTGGTCGATGGCTTCAACCTCGCTTACCGTTGCTTTCACGCGCTCCCGGAGCTGACCCGGGCGGACGGATTTCCCACCGGCGCGTTGCATGGCTGGGTGAAATCGCTGTGGAAATTATCCGACATGGAGCGGCCCGAGGCGACGCTGGTTTTTTTCGATCTGGGCGGCTCGCAGGATCGTCTGGCGTTGCATCCTGAATACAAGGCGCAGCGTGCGGAAATGCCCGAGGCGTTGGTGAAACAACTGCCCGTGCTCAAATCGCTGACGCGTGCGATGGGGCTCGTGGGCATCGAGCAGGACGGCGTGGAGTCGGATGACCTGCTCGCGTCGCAGGCGTTGGCGTTGGCGAGGGCCGGGCACGACGTGATCATCGTGAGTTCCGACAAGGATTTCGCGCAGATCGTGAACGAGCGCATCAAGATCATGCTGCCGCCGCCGACGGCTAATCCGAAGCTCGGCTGGCGGCTGCTGGATGTCGCGGGGGTGAAGGAAAAATTCGGCGTGCCGCCCGCGCAGATCGCGGAGTACCTGGCGCTGGTTGGCGATACCTCTGACAACATTCCCGGACTTGCCGGCGTCGGTCCGAAGACGGCGGTGAAGTGGCTGGAGCTTTGCGGATCGCTGGAAGGTGTGATCGCGGGTGCGGCGGAGCTGAAGCCGGATCGGTTTCGCGAAACGGTCACGACGCACGCGGAACGGTTGCGCATGAATTTGCGGCTGACGACGCTCAATCTCGCGTTGCCCACGGTGGCGGCGGAAAAAACGCCGGCGCGTCCCGACGAATTGCAGCGGATGCTCGCTGAGCTGGAGATGAAGTCCACCCTCGCAGAGGCGCAAAAACGCTACGGCGGGCAGGGCGAATTGTTTTAACCACTCGCGTGCGCGCATGAAAAAGGCCGCGGGAGACGCGGCCTTTGCGAGAGTGGCGAATAACGCGCGAAGCGGAAAGTATCGCGGGTTATTTCTTCGGCATCGGGGGGGCCGATTGTTTGGCGAGTTCTTCGCGGCCTTCTTGGGACACGCCTTGCGGATCGAAGATGTAGCCGACGCTGTGAACGGTGCGGAACGAATCAAGGGTGAGGCCGTTGGCGCGAAAGAGTTCGCGGACCTTGACGATGTATTGGTCGAGCGAGCGGCTCTTCACGTCGGCATGAATTCCCCAGACCGAATGGATGAGGGCTTTGCGCGTGATGACGACGCCCTGATTTTGATTCAGGTAGGAAAGGATGCCGAGTTCCTTGCGGCCGATTTTGGTGACGACGTTGTTGGGGAATTCGATTTCAAGACGGATCGGAGTCACTTTGGCGCCGCAGAAATCGAAAGGCTCGTCGCTGATCTTCGCGTTTTTGGTGACATTTAGATCAGCCATCGATTCGGCGCGGCGGAGAACGGCGCGGATGCGCGCAACGAGCTCGGGGTAACTGAACGGCTTGGTGATATAGTCGTCGCCGCCCATATCGAGGCCGCGGATTTTATTCGTCTCGAGGGCGTTGCCTGTAACGAAAATCGTGGGGATGGAGATGTCGCTTTTCTTGAGTTCGTCGAGGAGCTGGAAGCCGGACTGATCGGGGAGGTTGACGTCGAGGAGGAGCAGATTGGCGAAATTTTTCTTCAGGAAGCGGGCGGCGAGGGCGCAGCGGTTATACCACTGAGTTTGCATGCCGGCTTCTTCGAGGTGGATACTGATCAACTTGGCCAGTTCCTCCTCGTCTTCCACTATCAGGATCAGGGGCTTTGGAGCGGATCTCATAAAGTGTAGCGCTGCGTAATTTTTTACAACCGAAGTGCCGGCTGTCAAAGTAAAGGTGTAAAAAGACAAACAAGTGATCGGTACGCGGAGAACTTTCTAAAGTGCTCTTTCTGAGCGGGTGACGGCGTGAATTTTACTTGAAGGCGGCGGAGGCGGCGTGTGGCTTGGCCGGGTGTCCGACCAAAAGCCGCTTCTGATGCTCGGTCTGCCGAAAGGCAGTCTCGAGGAGTCCACGAAAAACCTGTTCGCCAAGGCAGGCTGGAAAATCACCACGAGTTCACGCTCCTACAAACCGTCGATCGACGATCCGGAGCTCGATGGCCGCTTCGTGCGCGCTCAAGAAGTGAGCCGTTATGTGGAGCACGGGTTTTTCGACTGCGGGTTGACCGGGCACGACTGGATTTTGGAAAACGAGTCCGACGTGGTCGATGTTTGCGATCTGATCTACAGCAAAGCCTCCACGCAAAAATCCCGCTGGGTGCTCTGCGTGCCGGAGGATTCCACGGTTCAAAAACCCGAGGACCTCGCGGGCAAACGCGTGGCGACGGAATTGATGGGCACGGTGAAGCGCTATTTCGCCGGGAAGAAAATCCCCGTTGAAGTGGAGTTTTCCTGGGGCGCGACCGAGGTGAAAGTCCCGGATCTCGTCGATGCGATCGTCGATATCACCGAGACCGGGAGCTCGCTCCGCGCGAATAAGCTCCGGATTGTGGATACGCTGCTCACCACGAACACCAAGCTGGTCGCGAACAAGGCGAGCTGGGCGAATCCGGCGAAGCGCAAAAAAATCGAGACGATTGCCATGCTGCTCGTCGGCGCACTTGAAGCGGCGTCCAAGGTCGGTCTGAAGTTGAATCTTCCCAAGGCCTCGCTTGAGGCGGTGATCAGCAAACTGCCGTCGCTGCGCAACCCGACTGTGTCGCAACTCAGCAATGCGGACTGGATCGCGTTGGAGACGATTATCGACGAGAGCGTGGCCCGCGAAATCATTCCTCAGCTCAAGGCGCTCGGTGCCGAAGGCATCGTGGAATATCCGCTGAACAAGGTCGTGTATTGAAAAACCACGCGGGCTGCATTCGTTGGCAGTTCCGTTTCGGTTTGTTTCCTTAATCGTGCCCGCGTCGCTGACAGGCGCGGCCGTCAACGCCACTCACATGTCCAAAGTCACGCTCGGTTTGCTCCAACACGCTTGTTCCGCGAAACCTGCGGAAAATCTTAAAAAGTCCCTCGCGCTCGCCGAGAAAGCGGCGAAACAGGGCGCGCAGATCATCTGCACGCAGGAGCTTTTTTGCTCCCAATATTTTTGCCAGAGCGAGGATCACGATCACTTCAAACTGGCGGAGACGATTCCCGGGCCGAGCACGACGGCGTTTCAGAAGATCGCGAAAAAATACAAGGTCGTGATCATCGCATCGCTTTTCGAAAAGCGGGCGTCGGGCCTCTATCACAACACCGCGGTCATCATCGATGCGGACGGCTCGCTCCTCGGCATCTACCGGAAAATGCACATCCCGGACGATCCGCTCTTCTACGAGAAATTCTACTTCACGCCAGGCGACACGGGCTTCCGGGCGTGGGACACGAAGTACGGCAAGATCGGCGTGCTCGTGTGCTGGGATCAGTGGTATCCGGAGGGAGCGCGACTCACGGCGATGCAGGGCGCGGAAATTCTTTTTTATCCGACGGCCATCGGCTGGCATCCGTCCGAGAAAGCTGAATACGGCGTCAATCAGCACGGCGCGTGGGAAACGATCCAGCGCTCGCACGCGGTGGCCAACGGCTGCTACGTCGCGTCGATCAACCGCATCGGACATGAGACGATCGCCGGCGTCGGCGGGGACGGCCTGGAGTTCTGGGGCCAAAGCTTTGTCGCGGGCACCAGCGGGCAAATCCTGGCCAAGGCCAGCACCAATAAAGAAGAAGTCCTCCTCGTGCCGATCGAGCTGGGAAAAGTGGATACGACGCGCACGCACTGGCCGTTTCTGCGCGACCGCCGCATTGACGCATACGGCGATCTCACGAAGCGTTTCATCGATCGCCCGCTTTAAAACGGAATTGCCACAGAGGGCACGGAGCTCCGACACAGAGTGCACGGAGAGACAGTCCTCTTTCTTTCGCTGGATCGAATCATCCACACTTAATTTTCTGAAAACTCCATGAAGGCTTTCTGGCCTCTGTGATCTCTGTGTCGGAGCTCCGTGTTCTCTGTGACTAAATCCGTCTCTTCTTCATCCAAGTCCGCTGATAAAACGCCCGCGCAGCTCGGTTTTCGCATGCCGGCCGAGTGGGAGCCGCAGAGTGCGATCTGGCTTTCGTGGCCGCACAAGCGCGCGTCATGGCCCGGGTTTTTCCGGCCGATTCCGTATAAGTTCGCGGAGATCGTCGCGACGATCAGCCGCTTTCAAGACGTGCGGATCAACATCGCCAAGCCGCTTCAGAAGCGCGCGTGGTCGCTGATCGAAAAAGCCAGCGCCGATCTCGCGAAGGTCACGTTCTACGATCATCCGACGAACGACGCCTGGTGCCGCGATCACGGCCCGATCTTCGTGAAAAACGACAAGACCGGCGAAGTCGCGCTGACGGATTGGGACTACAACGCGTGGGGCGACAAGTATCCGCCATACGACAAGGACAACGAGATCCCGCCGAGCATCGCGAAGAAACTCGGACTGCGGCGCTTTGAAAAAAAGATGATCCTGGAAGGCGGCTCGATCGACGTGAATGGCGCGGGGCTTTTGCTCACGACCGAGGCGTGTCTGCTGCACAAGAACCGCAATCCCGATCTCACCAAGGAGCAGATCGAGCAAAACCTCCGCGACTATCTCGGCGTGCAGACGATTCTCTGGCTGGGCGACGGTATCGTCGGCGATGATACGGATGGGCACATTGACGATCTCAGCCGTTTCTTCCGCGAAGACGGCATCGTCACGGTGGTCGAAACCAACAAGCGCGATAAGAACTATAAAATTCTCCAGGAGAATCTGGAGCGGCTGCACGCGTTGCGCACACCGGCGAAAAAGAAATTCAAGATCGTCGAACTGCCGATGCCGAAGCCGTCGTTCTGCGACGGACAGCAGCTGCCTGCGAGTTACGCGAACTTTCTGATCATTAACGGCGCGGTGCTGATGCCCGCGTTTCGTCAGCCGAAGAAAGACGACGAAGCGCTCGAAGTGCTCGCGGACTGTTTCCCGGACCGCGAGATCATCCCGATCGACTGCCTCGATCTCGTCTGGGGTCTGGGCACGCTGCATTGTATTTCGCAACAGCAGCCCGCCTGACATGTCTGCCTCTTTCCCGTGAAAACCATTCCCGTTCTTCTTCTCGCCGCGCTGGCGCTCCCGTTCGCGGGTTGCGGATCCAGTTCGAAGTTGCCCAGTGCCTTTCGCGAACGCATCGCCCCGACTTATCGGACGCACGTGGTCGCCGCCGCCCAGAAGCCGGTGTACGAAGCCGCCAAGGCGGCGCTTCACAAAATCAACTACACGTTCACCAGCGGCGGCGCGGCCCAAGGAAAACTCGAAGCCATGGGCGCGCTCCAACCGGGCGACGGCGCGCGCTCTGCGCGACAACTGACGTTGAGTCTGAAACTCGCACCCGCGGCCAATGGAGGAACGGAAGTCTCGGCTCTTTTCTCGGAGATTCGTGAAGACGAATTCAGCAGACGCGAAGGCATGGGCACCTCGACGCCCATGATGGACACGCCGATGTACGAAGTGTTTTTCCGCTATCTCGACGAGCAACTCGCGAAGCCAGCGGAGTAATCCCAAGGCCCGCGCATCGGAGATTTTATGCGGGCGCAGTATTTCGGCCGGGCGGTTCGCTGAGCACTCCGGCTCATCCGGAGGGTTCGCCCTGCCTCGGAAAAATCTGAACACGGTTCATCCGGAGCGTCGGGATGAACCATCCCTCGGGACGGAACTCGGTTTTTTAGCCGCGTCGTGCAGGCCCGGTTTTCTTTTTCTGGGTGCAGGCGACGAGCGCGATTCCGGCGATGAGGACGAAGATCGAATAGAATGTGCCACGGCTCAGGCCGAACAGGAGCGAGGCGTCGGGCTCACGAAAAATTTCGTCGATCATGCGGACGATGGCGTATCCAATTAAAAACTCTCCCGCCAGGCGGCCGGGTTGGGCGCGCACGACGTCGCTCTTCCACAGCCGCCATTGAAGATAAGCCAGCAGCAGCGCGCCTTCGAGCGCGGCGGCGTAGAGTTGCGATGGATGGCGCGGAGGAATCTCGGCGAGCGGTGTGCCTTCCGGAGCGCTCAGCGGAAAGATGACGGCCCAGCGGCCGTACCAGATTTTTCCCCACAACTCGCCGTTGATGAAATTAGCGACGCGGCCGAGCATGAGGCCGAGAGGCGTGGCGGAGACGACGAGATCGCCGACGTGGAGAAACGAGACTTTCGCTTTTCGCGCGAACCACCACAGCGCGATCGTCACACCGATGAAGCCGCCGTGGCTGGCCATGCCGCCTTCCCAGATTTTGAAAAAGTTCAGCGGATTTCGCAGCAGATCTTCGGGGTGGTAAAAGACGAACGAGCCGAGGCGACCGCCAATCATCACGCCGAGCACGATGGCGATGAGCAGATCGCCGTTTTGTGTGTGAGTGAGCTGCGAGCGTCCCGCGCGCGTGTAGCGATTGAGCAGCCAGATGGCGCCGACGAAGCCGAGGACGTACGCGAGACCGTACCAGCGCACGCCGAAATTTTCGGAGAAATGGAGACCGGGAACAAACGGGCTGAGATCGTGAATCCAGTAGGCGAGCGGCAGCATGGAGTTGGTTTTCATCTCAGCTCATGCGGGTCGAGCCAAGCGGAGAGTTGCGCGGGCTTGAGGCGAGAGCGACTTGTTGCCGCTAGTTGAGAGCCGGCTAAAATCGCGCGAATCGAGTTAGCTTTCGGTCGGTTTTTTGGCGACCGGCAGGCGGAGCTGAAATGTGGTTTCAAAAGCGGTGCGTCCGTTGATGAGCAGCTCGACGCGATGCTTGCCGGCGTAGTGTGTGCGCGTGGTGAAGTTTTGAAAACGCTGACTTTTTTGAAGCGAGAGGCGGGCGCGGGCGGGGAGATCGAACTCGGAGAGTTTGAAAACTTTGCGGGAAAGTTCGCCGGATTTTTTGACGTAGTGGATCGCGTAATCGGCGACGATGCGTTGCGAGCGGGCGCTGGTGGAGACGAGGTCGAAGGCGAACGACAGTGTTTCGCCGAGGGCGATGCGGGTGGCGGAGAGGTGGAAATTTTCCACGCGGGCGGACGCGACGGTTTTCACGCCGAAGAGCGCGAGCGCCTTGGGGTGGCCGGCTTTAATCAAGGTTCGCAGTGCGCGCTTGGCGATCCAGGCGGTGTGCGGATTTTTTGTCGTCCAACGGCGGAGCGTGGCGAGGGTCCAATCGGGGTTGTCCTTGGTGATGTCGTTGAGGTGATTGGCGACGGATTTGCGGACGTAGAGCGAGTCGTCGGCGCGCAGGTTTTCGAGAATCGACGCGACGGGGGCGGGATTGGCGATGAGTTCGGGGAGACGGAACGACCAGGGCAGACGCGGGCGGCAGCCTTCGCAGGCGAGGCGGCGGACGTGCTCGTTTTCGTCGCGCGACCAACGCTCCATCACGGCGAGCGTGCGGTGGAGATCGCGTTTGAGAAATTCGCGGATCGCGAATTCGGCGGAGCCGAAGCGGGTGAAGAACGCGAGCGCCCGCATCGATGTATCGAAATCGTCGTGACCGTAGAGGCCGACGTAGTCGGGGAGGACGAGGCTGACGAAAGTGTGGTCGAAACGCGGCGCGAGCTGTTCGAGGATTTCCAGCGCAAGACGGTAGTCGGCGGGGAGCGTGGCGTGGATGGCCTCGGTGGTGCGACGAAGGCGTTGGAGCAATGAGCGCGCGTCGAGGTCGGGGAGCGTGTGGGCGAAGAAGCGTTTGCTGTCGAAGCCGGGAACGAGGGCGGTGAGTTCACGCGCGAACCAGCGGTAGCGGTTGGCGTCGAACCAGTCCTTCAGCGCGGGAGCGTCGGACATCGGTGCTTATTCGCCGTCCACAAAAGGCGTTTTGCTGTCGGAGCCGCCGGGGGCGGAGTCAAAAAAGCCCTCGTCTTCGAGAATGGTCATGACGCCGTCGGTGACGTGTTTGCGCTCCTGCTCGGTGAGCGCGCTGTGCTGCGCTGTCAGGAGTTCCTGGATACCGGCGCGGGCGTCGGCGCGTCCGGTAAAGCCGTCGAGAAAGTCGTCGGCCTCGGCGGCGATTTCATCGATGAGCGCGCTGAGATGCATGCGCGCCCAATTTAAGGATTTTCGCCGGGACGCAAGCGACACGGGGTAGGGGAATTTACGGAGCGAGGACGGGTTGGATCCATGAGGGCGGAGGCGGCGCCGCGGGGGAATCGAGTTTTTGTTTCCACTCGTCGTCGGTGAGGCGCCGGGTCGGAGCCCATTCTTCGAAGTAGGGGAGAACGGCGCCGACGCAGAGGAGTTCTTCGCCGTGCCACGGGTAGAGAACATGAATGGTTTTCGCGCGGCCGGTGCCGATGCCGAAGGATTGGTCGGCGTTGGAATCGTGGGCGACTTCGGCCCAGCGAGGGGCATCGTCGCGGGGGAGTTTATAGGCGTCGGAAAAATAGCCCATCGTGTGGGCGATTTTTTGGCCGAACTGGATGAGGACGAAGCGGTCGGCGTCGTTGAGTTCGGTCTCGTCGAGCTGCTTGGCGACGATGGTTTCGAGCTGGCGGGCGAGGGTGGCGAGGGCGGTCCAGCGGTCGGAGAGGGGAATTGCGCCGTCGTTGGGCAGTTCGACCGAGGTCAGCTCGGCTCGTTCTATTTTCAAAGCTGTCGTATTGAGGAAATCGATGCCTTGTTGGAAGTCGGCGCGCATGGCCTCGTCGGAAGGATAGGTGGTTCGATGTAGGAGCGCGTCGTTGCCTAAGGATCTGATCAGAATAACGGACCGACCGAGCGCTAGGTCGTCCGGAATTGTTTTCAAGGAGGCGAGCGTCGCGTCCTTGTGATGAAGGCCGAGCTTTTCGAGAGCGTCGGCGGCTTCGCGCAGGCGGGTGCTCTCGGTGAGCGGGGAAGACGTGAAAACGCCGCTATCTTTGAGTAACCGGGCGGTTCGTTCGACGAGGCGGCCATACTCACGCCAAAACGGGAGATTGGGTTCGACGAAGCCAGGTGGTGGACGCGAGTAGGCAACGTAGCTGAAATACGTGACCGAAAACTTTGCCTGAAGCGTATAGGTGTGTCGGGCCTGCGCCCAGCTCGCGAGTTGGGTCTGGACGGTTTTGGCCTGCCAGGCGGGCGAGCGCATGAAGGCGGGGGCGTTTTCGACGGGTGGGGCGTTGAGGGCGCGCAAGGTGTCGATGTAATCGGCGTAGAGACTGCGAGGCGCGCCATCGCGGGAGAGAGTGAGGGCGCGGGCGGATTTTTTCCATTGAGCCCATTCGGCGGCGGGGACCTTGGGCATACGCTCTTCGGCGAAGTTGGAGCCGAGGAAGGCGGCGATCATGAGGCCGTCGGGACGGATGTTGGCGTGGAGCGATTGCGAGATGATCTCGGCATCGGGAACGGCGAATGTCGGAGCGATGCGGAAGCGGATTTGAGCGAGGCGAGCGTCGATGGTGGAGTGGTCGCCCTTAAAACGGAAATCGTTGTTGATCGAGTTTGGCGGACTATCGAGGTCAGGGAGTAAGCATGCCCGCATAGACTTCAGTGCTTTTATTTGGCCCTCGGGATATTCGATTGCGGCGTAAGCGAGTGAGTGGGCGTACTGCCGGAGTAGTTCGTCAGAGATGGAGAGTCCGCGGTCGGTTTGGGGGCCGACGAAGACGCTGAGGCTGGAAAAGAAGGCCGCGAATTCCGGCATCTTTGGGTCGTTGGCGAGATTCGCCATGAGTGCCCACGCGATCAGCTCGTTGTCGTGGTCGGCGCGGAGCGGGACGAGTTGAAGCCAGCGCAGGGCGCGGAAATAGTTTTCGAGCGCGGGTTGGCCGGCGTAGAAGCTGACGGGTTTGCAGCGGCGGTAATCGAGGGCGACGAGATCGGCGGTGGGCGGGCCGAGCCATTCAGGGAGGGCGACGTCGGTCGCGGCGCGAATGAGGGCGACTTGGTGTTCTATCTCGGGGCGGAGTTTTTCGTCGAAGTCGGTGAGCGGGGCGCCGAGCACGACGAGGGCGGGGCCGAGGAGTTGTTGAATGAACTCCTGCGCGGGTGACTGGTTGGGACCGTGGCCGCGCGTTTGTGTGAACAGGGTTTGGAGGTGGCTGCGCAGGGTGTAGGCGCGGCGGAGTTCGAGTTCGCGGAAGGAGTCTTCGAAGAGCGCGTGATAAGCGGCGAGGGCGGCGTCGCTCGTGATGAAGCGGGTTTTATCCCGGCCGGGAGATAGGTACGGCGTGAAGATCTGCCGGTGGGTTTGCGGGCCGATGAGGAGTTTGTCGCGGGCGAGTTGTTCGATCTGGGGTGGGGTGAGTCCGGCTTTGACGGCGTCGTCGCGCCAGTCGGCGGCGTGGGCAGTTGCGGCGGGGGCGATCAGCGTGAGGGTGGCTGCCAAGGTGAAAATGCGGGCGAGCGGGATCGCGGTTTTGAATGCGTGGGCGACGCGGCGGGGTGTGAACGAATGCAAGCGGGGCGAGAGCGGGGTTTCCTCCATGGCGTGGATACGCGCGAGGCGGGGAATTGTTAGCAAAAGAAATGGGGGCGCGTGGCGTTTAAGGTAGAGTGCGTGAGCGACGTGGAGACCACGCGCTGGCGCGCGTAGCTACGGGGAGCGCAGAAGGAGACCACGCGCTGGTGCGCGTAGCTACATGGGAGCGCAGAAGGGCCAGACGCGGGCGCGCGTAGCTACGAAAAGGCCGCGCCTGGTTGGGCGCGGCGGGGAGATCGAACGAGGCGCGGACGCGAGGTCCGGCCCTACGCGGGCAAGGCCTTATCGGCTGAGCTGGGCTTTTAGGAATTCGACGGTGCCGCGGGCAGAGGCGTCTTGCTCCATCATGTTATCCACGGCTTTGCAGGCGTGGATGACGGTGCCGTGGTCGCGGCCACCAAAGGCGTCGCCGATTTCCTGGAGCGAGTGCTTCGTGAGCGTGCGCGTGATGTACATCGCGATCTGGCGGGGGATGGCGATGTTGTTGGGGCGACGCTTGCTGGTCATGTCGCTGTGGCGGATCTGGTAGTGATCGGCCACGCGTTTCTGGATCGTCTCGATGGTGAGCTGGTTTTGCGCCTGCTCCATGAGGACGTCCTGGAGGAGCATCTCGGTGGTCGCGAGGTCGATGGGTTTGCCGGTGAGGCTGGAGTAGCTGGCGACTTTGATCAGCGCGCCTTCGAGGCGGCGGATGTTTTTCGAGATGTTTTGGGCGATGAAGGTGGCGACGCCGGGAGGGAGCTCGAATTTGAGCGTGGCGGCTTTCGTGCGCAGAATGGCGACGCGGGTTTCGAAGTCGGGTGCCTGGATGTCGGCGGGGAGGCCCCATTCGAAGCGGGAGACGAGGCGGGCTTCGAGTTTTTCGATCTCGGAGGCACGGCGGTCGCTGGAGAGGACGATCTGTTTCGAGGATTCGAAGAGGTCGTTGAAGGTGTGGAAAAACTCTTCCTGGATGCGCTCTTTGTTGCCGAGGAACTGGACGTCATCGAGGAGGAGGACGTCGACGTGGCGGTAGCGCTGGCGGAACTTGGGAAGGGCGTTTTCCTGAAGGGCCTGGATGAACTCGTTGGTGAATTTTTCCGTCGAGAGGTAGGCGATCTTCGCGTGCGGGTTGTTGCGGAGGATGGCGTGCCCGATGGCGTGCATCAGGTGGGTTTTGCCCAGGCCGGTATCGCCGTAGACGAAGAGCGGGTTGTAGGCCTGCGCGGGGGCTTGGGCGACCGCCATGGCGGCGGCGTGGGCCATCTGGTTGTTGTTACCGACGACGAAGGATTCGAAGGTGTTGCGCGGATTCAGGCCGCCGAGCGTGCCGGTTTTTTCGTCGTAGCGAGGCGCGCGGCGCGCGGCGGGGGACGCGGCGGTTTTGAGGCGGCTGCCGGCATCGGTCGACGAGGCGAAGGGGGCGCCGGAGCCGTCGAGATCGATCTTTTTGAGCTTCACGGTCATTAAGCGGCCGGTGCTGAGGCGGAGGCGCTGGACGATGAGATCGAGGTAGTTGTCGTTAATCCAGATGGCGGCGAAATCGTTGGGGACGCCGAGGGTCAGGGTTTCTTCGGCGGCTTCGATGCACACAATCGGTTCAAACCACAGCTTGAAGACGTCTTCGGGGAAGAGGTTTTTAAAGTCACTTTTGACGGTTTCCCAAAGGCCGGGGGACGGGGAGAGAGAGGGCATGTCCGGAGTAGGTGTGTTCGGTATTATTCACAAAGCACAACCTGAGGGGCCTGACGGACACATCGGACGGCGGAAAATTGCCTGCGGACGGCGACGAAAAAATGGGAGAGCGGGAGCATCAAAGTGGGGTGAAGGGCGTGATTTTTAAGGTGTTGATGCCTAGCTATATGAGACGGAGCTCGTCGGGAGCGCGGGCAGACTGACGTCGAGGATGTGTGAAAGAGCCACCCGGGCGAGCACGGGATGAGGAAAAGGGTGCGGAGTAACGTGAATCGAAAAAGGGGTTTCAAGAGCAACTTTCCGACAAGTTATTCACAGCGGTTTTGCTCATAAGTTTTTGGATTTTTTTGTTGCCAGAAACGGGTCGTCGCGGGGGCCCGGAATCTCAGTGGTGTGTAGGGCCGGACCCATTACATTTGTTACGTTCCGGGTGGCGGGCGGGAGATGATGCAAAACGCAGCCGCCGGGGTTCCCCGGAGCGTTTCGGGAATTTCGGAGCGCTGGGACGTATCGAATTTCAAACGACGGGTGCCGGGGCGGGCTCGAACCATTTGCCGTGTTCTTTGATGAGATCAATGAGGCGCTCGTCGGCCTCGGCCTGCGGGATGTTGTATTTCACGCAAGTCTTCCCGACGTAGAGATTGATTTTCCCGGGAGCGCCGCCGACGTATCCAAAGTCGGCATCGGCCATCTCGCCGGGGCCGTTTACGATGCAGCCCATGATGGCGAGTTTCACGCCCTTGAGATGACCGGTGAGCGCGCGGATGCGTTGCGTGGTGGTTTGCAGATCGAAGAGCGTGCGGCCGCAGCTGGGGCAGGAGACGAATTCGGTTTTCGAGATGCGGGCGCCGGCGCCTTGGAGAACGTTGTAGGCGAGCTTGGTGGCGCGGGTGGCTTCGGGCGCGGTTTCGATACTGACGTGATCGCTGAGGCCGTCGCAGAGGAGCGAGCCGGTGAGGATGGCGGATTCGAGGAGGCGGCTGAGAAAAGAGTTGTCGCCGCGAATGGTGGTGGCGGCGGTGTTGCGTATCCAAATAGGGGATCGCGAGCCGAGGCGGCGGAGGGCTTCGGCGAGCTGGCGGTAGCCGCCGACCGCGTGGCCGGCGAGCGCGCGGTCGCGGAATGACCATTGACCATTGACCCATGGCGCAGGCGTGAGGGCGGAGTCTGACGCGGGCGAGGCGGGAACGGATGGCGCGGCGGGGATGGAGCTGAGCGTGAAGAGGAGGCGGTCGTCGCCGAGGGGCTGGATCGTGTCGGTGAGGGCGGAGATGTCGGCGGGGGCGATTTCGCAGGCAAGAAACGATGCGTGGCGGCAGGCGAAGTCGGCCCAGGTTTTTAGCGCGAAGGAATCGGCGGCGGAGAATTTGCGAAGGAGGACGAGCGACGAGCGCGGTGTGCCGGAGGTGGGCGCGGGGAAAAATTTTTCGATGTCGGTCGGAGTCAGGGTGGGATCGAGTTCGAGGACAAGGAACGCCGGCAAGACAGGGTTGGAGGCGAGCGTAGCGGCGATGGCTTCGAGCGACTGAATGTTTTCCGCGGATACGAGAATACCCTCGGCGGGTGTGTCGATGAGACGGGGCGAGGCGAGTTGCGCGAGGGTTTCGGCAAGTGTGGCGGGCGACGGCGCGCGGACGATGACGCGGGGCGGTTGTTCGGGGCCGACGAGGACGTTGGGGTTTAACGCGAGCGAGGCGGTGCCGCGGCGGGTGAAGTGGAAAGGGTCCAACGAATCGCGGAGCGATTCGTTGGAATGATTAGTGACCAATGGCGAATGACCAGTGGGGGACGCAGGCGTCCGTGGAGTTGACGGTGCGGTGGAGGGGAGTGGCGCGGGCGAGAGAACGGTGTCGGAGCGACGCGTTGATGAGGGATTGGCCGGAGCATTGGTCATTGGCCATTGGTCCCTGGTCATCCCCTGTGGCGCTTCGTGCCAAAGGGCCATCGCTTTGCTGGCGAGGGCTTGGGCGACGGGAATTTCGTAGACGCTGTCTTCGGTGAGGGAGACGCGGATGGTGTCGCCGAGGCCGTCGAGGAGGAGACTGCCGATGCCGATGGCGCTTTTGATGCGCCCGTCTTCGCCGTCGCCCGCTTCGGTGACGCCGAGGTGCAGCGGGTAGTGCATGTTTTCCTGCGTCATGCGCTGCACGAGGAGGCGGTAGGCCTCGATCATCACTTTCGGATTCGAGGACTTCATCGAGAGGATGATCTGATTGAAGGAGTGCGATTCGGCGATGCGGAGGAATTCGAGGGCGCTTTCGACCATGCCGAGGGGTGTGTCGCCGTAGCGGTTCATAATGCGGTCGCTGAGGGAGCCGTGATTGGTGCCGATGCGGAGGGAGCGGCCGAGGGTTTTGGCGCGTTTAACGAGCGGGGAGAACGAGTCGTGGAGGCGCTGGAGTTCGACGTCGTAGTCGAAATCTGAGTACTCGCGGACGGCGAATTTTTTCTTGTCGGCGTAGTTGCCGGGATTGACGCGGATTTTTTCCACGTGCTCGACGGCTTCCATCGCGGCGGACGGGAGGAAGTGGATGTCGGCGACGAGGGGAATGTGGCCAAAACCGGCGGCGGTAAATTGCTCGCGGATGGGCTTGAGGCACTGCGCGGCCGGGACGTTGGGCGCGGTGATGCGGATGATTTCGCAGCCGACCTCGGCGAGGGCGATGGATTGTTTGACGGTGGCGGCGATGTCCTGCGTGTCGCTCGTGGTCATCGACTGTACGCGGATCGGATGCGTGCCACCGACGCCGACGGCGCCGACCATGACTTCGTGCGTGGTGCGGCGCACGGTGTGGAAGCGGGAGGTGCAGTAGGACATCGGAGCGAGGCGAGGGAAGGGCGAGAGGAAATGACCAGGGACCAATGACCAGTGACCAGTGGCCAATGACCAGTGGCGCAGGTGGGGCGGTTATGGGTGGGCGGGCGCGGGTTCGGCGGGAT
>Ga0164241_10001153_pt1 | contig 35284 bp, 28 predicted proteins | sample OricomyardsoilBY_FD_108780 | JGI IMG/M metagenome (GOLD analysis project Ga0164241, IMG submission 108780) | Backyard soil microbial communities from Emeryville, California, USA - Original compost - Back yard soil (BY) | ecosystem: Environmental > Terrestrial > Soil > Unclassified | place: USA... | reverse complement strand
CGCGCGGTCGCTTCGTTGCGCCGCCGCGAGATGAAGAGGTTCTGCAGTACCTTGTACAGCCAGGCCTGGAGGTGAGCCTGGGTCTCGAAGACGCCGCCTTTGGTGAACGCGCGCAGCAGCGTTTCTTGCACCAGATCATCCGCCTGCGCGGCGTTGCGACACCAGCGCAGAGCGCGCCTGCGCAGCGGCGCCAGGAGCGCCGTGAAATCGTAACGGTCCAGGGGCAGGCGCGGCGTCGGCACCGTCGAGAGCGCCGCGGCAGCGGCAGGCGCCGGCTCGGAGCTCACCACCGAGAGCTGCGGACGGGGCCGCGGCGAGGAGCCGGGTACGAAGGGGCAGCGAAAATCGGGAGCGAGGCTCGCAGACATGCGAGGCCATAGAGCAATCCGCGTGCCACGGCCCAAAGTCGCCTCGGTGGGCAAAAAACGCCGTAAAATCGCGGCATCGAGCCGAACGAACGGGCGCTGGATGCCTGCCATTCTGGCAGTATCCCTCGGGGCCCTGCCAGCCCGGCAAAGTCAGGCGGCGCGGCGTGCCGCCTGAGGGACCGGAGCTCGTCTTGCGCTCAGGCGCCGCTGCCGACGCCGGGAGCGATGCGCCGCGAGCGCCACTCGCGCAGGATTTCAATCGCGGCCGGCAAGATGCTCAGCCCGATGATCGCGAACACCACCAGGGAGAAGTTCTTCTTGATCACCGGCAGGTTGCCGAAGCCATAGCCGAGCGGAATCAGCAGCCCCACCCAGAGCAGCGCACCGATGATGTTGAAGCTGACAAAACGGCGGTAGCTCATCTGACCGATGCCCGCCACGAAGGGGGCGAACGTGCGCACGATGGGAACGAAGCGCGCGATGATGATGGTCTTGCCGCCGTAGCGCTCGTAGAACTCTTGCGTGCGAGCCAAGTGCTTTTTGTTCAGGAGCCAGGAGCCCTCGGCAGTGAAGACCTTCGGTCCCAGTCGACGCCCTACCGCATAGTTGACCGCGTCCCCGAGCACGGCTGCCGCGAACAAGAGCGGCATGATCAGCCAGATGCTGAGCCCCGACGCCGGTACTGCGCACAGCGCGCCGACCGCAAACAGTAACGAGTCTCCGGGCAAGAACGGAGTGACCACCAACCCCGTCTCGGCGAAGATGACCGCAAACAGCGCCAGGTAGAGCCAGCCTCCCATCGACTGAGACCAATCGGCCAGATGTTGGTCGAGGTGGCGCAGGACATCCCAGAAGCGAAGCAGGACATCCCAGAAGCGAGACAGGGGTGACACGGGTAGGGCGAACTCCTTCCCGAGCGACGCGCCCGAGATCGGCTCAACCGTGTACCAGAAGTGAACCGGCTGTCGAGTTGGAAGCGATACGGGCGCTGGCAGACGACCTGCGCTGAAGGGCCGCCAGGGAACCCGCGCTGAAGGCGGGCAGGCCAACCCGCGCTGAAGGCGCTAGGGAGCGGGGCGAGGCTCGACGAAGGGCAGGTCGACGAGCGGCGCATCGAGTGTGACGTCGACGAGCGGTTCGTCTTGCTGGGGCGCCGCGGGCCAGGTCTGACCTGCCTGCAACTCGTGCCGACGGCCCGCATGCTCCACCGAAACGCTGCCGGTGCGGACGTCGACGCGCGTCGAGCCCAGCGGCGCGGCGGGATCGACAGCGACCTCGAACTGTGCCGCGCGCGAGCTGAGGTGCGTGTCGGGCGTTTCCACGGCAAAGCTACCGCCGAACGCCAGATCCGGAACGTCCACCTCGACGGCTCCGGTGCCGAGGAAAAACACCTCGCTGTCGCGCGTGGATAGGATCGCCAGGCGGCTGTGGTTCGACACGTTCACCGCAGCGCCGCTCGTAAAGCCCAGCTTGACGCTGCCGAGGTCCGTGCGCAGGCCGTACCCTTCCCCCAGGCTGGCAAAGCCCGCGGCAGGATGTCCTTCCCCATCGCTCACCGAGACTTCACCCAACACGCCGCCCAAGAGCACGTGTGGTTCGTCGCGCGGGGCATACTCCTCGCTGCGCAGCTGCCGCTGCGCAAACCAGATGCCGGAGCCCACGCCCAGCAGGGTCACCGCGGCAGCAAGGCTCACTCCCACCACGCGCAGCCGCCGCGTCCGTCGCCGTCGCCGGGCGACCTGCCCGAGCGCACTGGCCACCAGGCGACTGCCACCGCGCCCGAGTGTGAGCGAACGCGCACGCTCCTTCGACTGGGCTCTCCAGGCCAGAAATAGATCATCCAGATCCGGCAACTTGCCGGGCTGCGCCAGGAGCGCGACCACCAGCTCTTTGCGGGCGCGCAGGAGACGAGACTGCGCCGCCGACAAGGACAGGCGCATCATGATGGCGATCTCGGCCAGAGGGTGACCCATCAGGTCGTGCAGCACGATCGCCTCGGCGCGGGCGGGCGAAAGCCGTGCAACGTTGGCGCGCAGCCATTCCGTCTGCCGCTCGAGCGCGTCCACCGCGCCGAGCTCGATGCGCGCTCCGCTCTTGCGTTGACGTGCGCGCAGCACTCCCAGCCCCACCTGGCTGGCGAAGGCGCTCGCCCAGGTGTTCAGACTGCACGCCTCGGCGTAGCGCCGCACCGAGACGGTGGCGATCAGCCGCTCGAGACTGCTCTGTACCAACTCGTCATGTTGCGCATCCCGCCGCGAGAGCAGGCGCAGCAGCGTGGTCTCCACCTCCGGTAGAGCGCGGCGATACAGGACGCGAGCGATGCGCTCGTCTCCCGCGGCCATGCCGTCGAACAACTCAGTATCCGTGTAACTCACCTCGGACGCCGTTGCGCCTCCGGCGAGCACGCGGAGCTGCGGACGCGGACGCGGGGCTAGCGGCTCCGCCATACACCACCCGGAACCGAACAGCCGACCCCCGAGAGACACCGCAGCGGCCGTAGGCCGCGATTCGATACTACGTTGGTCAACATCATGGGACGACAACCGCGAGGTACGCACACAGCATACACCGCCGCGAGCGGGCCCGAGAGCGCTAAAAAGCCTCACGTCACTCGCCGTGGCGCCCGGTTGTTCCGAGCTGGCACAAGAGTATGGCCCAGGCGTACCGGCCTGACTCGCTGTGCCGAGCGACACTGCCTCTCTGGGGGACGAGGCGAACTCCGCGGCGGCACGGCGGAGCCGGCGAGTCAGCGCTCGGCGTCGCGCCCGACGACCGCACCGATCGCGGCCGCCAGTGCGGCGGCGGTGTATGGCTTGGCCAGCACCGCGTGGCGCAGCTCCGCATGCTCGTCGCTGTAGCCAGTGATGAACAAGACGCGCGGCGGCCTGCCCTGTGGCACGAGGCGCGCGACCAGCGCGGGACCTCGCACGAGCGCCATCGCGACGTCGCAGATCACGAGATCGATGTTGGCCCCGTGTTGCGCCCAGATCCGCAACGCGTCGTCGGGGTGACTGGCAACGTGCACTCGATGGCCGTCCCCTTCGAGCATGCGCCGGGTGACCGCCGCGATCTCGGGCTCGTCGTCGATCACGAGCAGGCGGAGGGGCCGCGTCTCGCGTCGCGGCGCAGCAGCTGGAGTCGCCGGCGCTTCGGGTCCGGGCAGCTCTTGCACGCCTGGCAGCACGATGGTGAAGACCGATCCGCCTCCGTACCCGGGTTCCACGCGCACTGTCCCACCGTGCTGCTCCGCCGTGCCGAGCACCGTGGCTAGCCCGAGCCCGGTGCCTCCCGACTCCGCGCGAGTGGTAAAAAACGGCTCGAAAATGTGCGCGCGCACTGCTTCGTCGATGCCTGGCCCCTGATCGGCCACGGAAATCTCCACCAGGGCAGCGCCGTTGCGCCGGCGCACGTCCGTGGCAATGCGCACGGCGCCACCACCGGGCATCGCATCGCGGGCATTGACGACCAGGTTGACCAGAGCTCGCTCGAGCTCCAGCGGATCGACACGGATCTGAGGCAGGTCGGACGCGAGGTGGACCTCCAGGTTCACTTCGTCCCCCACCAGGCGGTGCATCAGGTCCATCGTCTGCTGCACGAGCTCGTTCGGAGGCACCAGCTTGAGCGACAGCTGTGCCTTGCGCCCGAAAGCGAGCAGGCGCTGCGTGAGCCTCGCCGCGGAGCTGAGGGCCTGGAATGATGTATCCAGCTCGGGGGTAGCCCCGATGCTGTCCGAGAGCAGCTCCAGATTGCCCGTGATCACGGTCAACAGATTGTTAAAATCGTGGGCGATGCCGCCTGCCAGTCTGCCGACTGCCTGCATCTTCTGGGCATGCACCAGCTCTTCGCGCAGACGCACCTGATCGGTCACGTCCAGCATCGTGCCCCGCAGCTCGCGAGTCCCGTCCGGCTCGACCATCCAGAAGCCCTTGAGCCGAACGTGGCGGACCTGCCCGTCGGGGCGCTGCAAGCGCCCGTCGATCTCGCTACCGACCAGGTCGCTGCGCGTGCGCTCATGTTCGGCGCGGAAGCGGGCCCGATCTTCGGGGATCACGCGCTCCAGGAAGAGCTCCACGGTGGGCGTGACGTCCGCAGGCAGCCCGGCGATGCGGCGAAACTCGTTGGACCACTCGAGCTCCCCGTTGCCCGGGTTGAAGCGCCAGCTGCCAAGTTGAGCGAAGCGCTGCGCTTCCTCCAGCATTCCCAGGGCGTGCCGCAGCTCGTTCTCGACGTGTAGGCTTTCGGTGCGGTCGAGCACCCCGCCAACGATGCGCCGCGCCGTGCCTTCGGTGTCGAAGAGCATCGAGCTCGACGACGTGGTGTGGCGGATCGATCCGTCAGGGCGCATGACGCGACAATCGACCAACGGCAAGACCCCATCGCGGATGGACTGCTCGCTGACGGACTGGGCGCGGGCGCGGTCTACGGGGTGAACCGCCGCAAAGAACGCCTCCACCGAAGGCGTAATGTTACCGGGCTCGCGTCCCAGGATCCGATACATCTCGTCCGACCACGTCACGCGGCCGCTGCCAAGATCCCAGGTCCAGGTACCCAGGTGGGCGACGCGCTCGGCTTCGCGCAGGAGTTCCTCGCGCTCCGCCAGGGAAATACCCTCGGTATTCTCGTGGCGCGCTGCCGCACGCTGCAACTCGGCCACGCGCTGCCGCAGGGCCACCACCTCACGGCGTAGCGCGTCGTCGACGTTGTGCCCGTCCGCTCCCCCCGACTCCACTCGTCGAGTCTAGCAACGCTTGCGCCGAGGTGGGTGAAACATTCGAAGCGGGAGCCGGCGACCGGCAGGAGCGGAGGCTCGAGTGACCGCCTGTGTGACTTCGTGGTTTGAAGGCGACGTCGCCCTACCGAGGCACCTTCCCGGCGCCGTCGCTCAGAGCGTCAAACGCCTGCACCCACGGCTGCAGCTTCGTTCGGGACGCTTAGAGTTTTTGGCACGCCGATGATACTAGGCCCAGCAGTGACCCGCCCGCGCCCGGAAATCGAACGAGCCCTCGGCTTCATTGCCTGCCATCTCGAGCAGCCGTTGAGCACGGCCGACGTCGCTCGCGCAGCCCGCATGAGCGAGTCTCACTTCCAGCGTGCATTCCACGAGGCACTCGCCGAGACCGTCGGGCAATTTGTGACCCGAAAGCGCCTGGAGACCGCCGCCCTGCGCCTCGCGTACGAGCCCGGCACTTCGATCACGGAGATTGCACTGTCGAGCGGCTACTCTTCGAGCTCCAACTTTGGCAAAGCGTTCGCGGGCTACTTCGGCAACGCTCCCTCGGAGGTGCGCAACCCGGGCGGCAAGCTGCCGGCGCAAGTCAGCAAGTTGCTCGCCCGCTACGGCAAGAGCTTCGACCCGCGGACGCTGTACACCTTGCCCGAGGAGCCGGACGCGCAGTCCTTCCAGAGCGAGGTCGACTTCTGGAATCAGCGAGTGAGGTTCGAGACCAGTTCAGGACTCCACCTGGCTTGCCTCGCGAGCCCGGGGGCGTACGACTTGGAGGCGCTGCAAGCCACGTGGGCGGAGCTGATCGCCCGTGGTCGGCAGTTGGGGCTCTGCGGCGCCGAGGTCGATGCCTGGGGAATGGCCCTCGACAGCCCCGACATCACGGCGCCCGAACGCTGCCGCTACCACGCCTGCGTACCTTGCCCTGCAGCGGCGGTGCTGCCGTCCCCGCTTTTCCCAGGCGTGATGAAGGCCGGGCGCTATGCCGTGTTTCGCTACGCGGGTCCCGTGGCTGGAGTCAGCGCGGCGTACCGGAGCATCTACTCGTGCTGGTTTCGCGCGAGCAGCGTACTGGCGGACGACTTCGCGCCGCTGGACCACTACGTGACGAACGAGCCCCGGGATGGCTCGATCGACATGGAGATGTGGCTTCGCATCCGCCCGCGCGAGTAAAAATAGCAGTCTGGGAGAATTCGGGGGCGGGTCTGGAGAAGCGCGGCGGGCTCGATGGAGCGACGCTCCAGGCATGGGATTGCTCGCCCAACCACGCCGAATTCTCATCACCGGGGCCTCCCGAGGGATCGGTCGCGCGTCGGCCCTCGCGCTCGCCGCCCGGGGTCACTCAGTGATCTTGGTCGCCCGGGGGCGACCTGCGCTCGATCAGGTGGCTGCACAGATCCACGCCGGGGGGGGCCAGGCACAGGCCTTCAGCCTGGACGTGACGGACTGCGCCAGCGTCAGCACCAGCATCGCTCGGGTGCTCGCCGGTGGCCCCATCGACGTGCTCGTGAACAACGCGGGCGCCTGTTACCAGTCCGAGTTTCTGGCTCAGTCCGAGGCCCGGCTGCGGGAGGAGCTGGAGCTCAATTACTTCGGGGCTCTGCACATGATCCGCGCGCTCTTGCCGGCGTTCATCGAGCGCCGTCAGGGGGCGATCGTCAATGTGTCCTCGCTGCTCGGTAGTGCTGCGGCGCCGACGACGGCGAACTACTCGGCGAGCAAGGCGGCGCTGGAGGCCTTTTCGCAAGGTCTGCGGGGAGAAGTCGCGCGTTTTGGCATCCGCGTCAGCGTGTTCGTTGCCCCTCACACCCGGACCGAATCCGGGACTCACTCGGACTTTCGTGGCGTGAAAAGCCTGCCCGTCGCCTACGTCGCGCAGGAGCTCGTCCGTGCCATCGACAGCACCCCGATCTGCTACGCGGCCAGCCCGGTGTACCGCGTGCTGTTGCGTCTGGCCGCGTGGTTCCCGCGCTGGATGGAGCGCCAGATGGTGTCCTCGGTACGACACCTATTGCAGCCGCCGCCGAGCCCGCCGGGCGGCGCGGAGCTGATCTAGCGGCCAGGCGCGGCTCAACTCTGCGGCGCGGAGCCCTGCGTCGTTGCAGGCCGCATCGCTCGGCAGGCGGCCTCCCAGAGCTCTAGCTCGGGCCGGAAACGGGCCACCCCTCGCGCAGCCCAGTGCGAGGCCCGCGCGCGTTGCCGTTCAAACCAGCGCAGCGCCACCGGGTCCTTGCGTGCCAACAGCCAGGGGCCGACGCTGCACAGCGCAGCGTCCGTCCAGCCCGGGACACGGTACGCCGGATCCTCGCCTGCGGCCCGGACGAAGGCGCAGACGCTGAAAAATTGGCCGCGTTCTTCGAGCATTTGCTCCTCCCGCAGATGCCAAGCGCTCGCTTTGGCCCAGGCGCGCAGGCGCTCGACGTTCTGGTTTGGTTGCAGGATGAGCTGCGTCACGTGGCAGAGCACGTGGGGAGCGGCGCCCAAGATGCGAAGCATCGAGTCGCCGCTCATACCGGCCATGACCACCGCCTCGGGCCCCCCCTCCGGCACGGCCAAGAGCCCGTCCCCCCTCACCGTGATCACTCGCCCCGCGAGGCCCGACTGCTCGATGTGAGCGCGGGCCCCGACCAGGGGCGCTTCACGAAGATCAACGGCGATCGCTCGCTCCACGAGGCCACGCTGAACCGCAGCCACGGGCAGGAGCGCATGGTCCGTCCCCACATCCGCGAGCACGGCGCACGGACGCAAGAACTCGAGCACGCATTCGAGGCGCCGAGAAAGCTGCTGTGCCATGGGGTCAGCGCAGGAATATCGCAAAGCGATCCGCAGCTGCCAGCCCTGATTTGCTCCATTCCGCACCGAATGGGCAAGGCCCCTCTGGTGCGAGGGTGCCGAGGCCGAGCACAGCGCTCTGGTGCGCAGCTCGGTAGGCTTCACCGAGCTGCGCCGCGACCTCTCAGGCCTTTGCGGAAGCGGCTGCGCGCTTCTTCTTGCCGCGGCGCTTGCTAGCTTTCTTCTTGCCCGCCTTCTTGGTCGCCTTCTTCTTGCTGACCTTGCTCTTCTTCTTTCCTACGCGCTTTTTGCCGGCTTTTTTGCTGATTTTCTTCTTGGCTGCCATGAGCGTTTCTCTCTTTCTTGGATGATGAGCGCAAGTTGCGTCACGGGCCGATACGGCCCACCGGTGCATCAGCTTCAGTCGCAAAGCTCGTTGCAGTGCGAATCTTCTGCGGCGAGACACAACAGCGCCGTCGCGAAGATGCTCGTCGTCGCTCGACATCGCGCTCGGATCGAGCTTCGACGAGAGACGCAACCCACCTTCGATATTCTGCATTCTATCGGACAAAATGCTCGATTTGATCGCATTACGCGGCGAGCTCTGCGTTCCCTCGGGAGACGCCGCTGCTCACGCGCAGCGAGCGAAGCGCAGCGTCCTACGACAATTTCGAGGCTCGTCTTTTTTTCGCGCTGACTCGTGAATGAACACGTTCTCTCAGGGTCGCCGAAGCAGTTCCCCGACGTCTGCGGCCGAGCCTCGAGGCCACGGTTCACTCGGGACGACAGATCTGTCGAGGCGCGCCGCGGTACTGCCGGCAGGGATGGGTCATCGTCGCGGGCGCACGAAACGTGCAAGGACTGAGCTACGACAGGCGTGCAGGGTGCCGGCGAACGTTGCCGTCTCGAGCTCATAGCGCAGCTGGCGCCGTCGAGGCGCACCCACTCGCGCACCCCGACCACAACGGACATTGAGCAGAGCTAGCCCCAGCAGGAGACCGGGAGCGGAGTAGCGCGAGCGGAGTAGCGCGAGCAGAACGAACACGAGCAAAGGCCCGCTGCGCGCAGGGCCCCCAGCGCAGCCACCGAGTACCTCTCCGCTCGGGTGAGTAGCGCAGGGGACGACGCGCTGCGTCCACACTGGAGACCTCGGGCCACCACGCACACGGTCTCGATGCGTGAAACCGCCCTGCCCCGCTTCGGAGCACCTCACATGAATCGGTTTGCTTCGCTTGCCACCAGGCAGGAGGACTTATCGTGCTCGCACTACAACCGTTCCACTTGAACGGCGGGCAACCGAGCGCTGCACCGTGTGAGGTTCAACGGTGTGAGGTTCGACCGTGTGGGGCGAGCGTGGTCTTGAAGACTTATGAGGTATAACATGCGTTCTCGGTGTTTGGTTTTGAGTGGGTCGAGTGCGGTTCTGACGTCGCTGAGCCTATGGGCTCCGCAGCTGCTGGCGCAGGACGCGCTGGCGACCAGCGTGGCGGTCGAGTCCTCCCAGCTGTCGCTCGAAGCGCCCACGGGCGATGCGGGCGGAGAGGGAGACTATCTCCATCGCTACGCCCCGCAGGCCAATACCGTCGAGCTGGGCGCCTTTGGCGGCATGCTGTTCCTGTCGGATGAGAACAGCTTTCGGGGGCCCCCGGCGGCCGATGGAACGCCGGCCCCTTATTCAGAATACAAGCAGCCCTCCGCGCAGCTGGGCGTGCGCGTTGGATACTTTCCGCTGACCTTCTTGGGCGGCGAGATCGAGGGTATGCTGGGACTGGCCAAGGCAGATCGCGGTGACAGCGGCACCCTCTGGGCGGGTCGAGCGCACATTGTGGCGCAAGCGCCGCTGTGGAGCGTCGTGCCCTTCGTGCTCGGCGGGGCCGGCTACTGGGCGCTTTCGAACGGCACCTCGGGCAGTGACAATGATCCCGCGTTCCACTTTGGCGGCGGCGTCAAGCTGGCCGCCAATGACGACCTGAGCTTTCGCGTCGACGTGCGAGACACGATCACCAACCAGCGCGCCGTCGGCGACGTGCCCCACAACATGGAAGTGAACGCCGGCGCGAGCCTGGTGCTGGGGCGCAGCAAGCCTGCGCCACCAGACAGTGATGGCGACGGCATTCTGAACGGCCAGGACGCTTGCCCCAGCGAGCGCGGCGCTCTGCCCGACGGTTGCCCGGCGCGCGATCGCGATGGCGATCAGATCGTGGACGGCGATGACCAATGTCCGGATCAGGCCGGCCCAGCTCCCACGGGCTGTGCCCTCGTGGATGCCGACGCCGACGGGATCTTCGACGCCAACGACCAGTGCCTCGACGAACCGGGCCTGGCCCCGAGCGGCTGCCCCGATCGAGACGGCGACGGGGTCTTCGACCGTCAAGATCAGTGCCCGACGGTGGCCGGCGTGGCCCCGCTCGGCTGCCCCAGCGACACGGATCAGGACGGTTTTGTCGATCCAGAGGACAAGTGCCCGGCCGAGGCGGAGACCAAAAACGGCTTCGAGGACACCGACGGCTGCCCCGACGCGCTACCCGAAGCTGCCAAGCAGTTCAATGGTGTGATCGCCGGCATCGAGTTCGATCTGAGCAAGGACACGATCCGCCCGAGCTCGTTCAAATTGCTCAATCAGGCGGCGAAGCTGCTGCAAGAGTATCCCTCGCTGCGTGTGGAGATCACGGGGCATACCGATGATACGGGGTCCCACGAGCACAATCTTCAGCTCTCCGTCGCCCGAGCCCAGTCGGTCAAGAGCTACCTGGTCTCTCAGGGCGTCAGCGACGATCGCATTCAGACACGCGGCGCAGGCCCGGACGAGCCTCTCGTCAACGAGAAGACGCGCAGCGCACGACAAAAGAATCGGCGCATCGAGTTTCGAGTGCTGCAGTAGGCGAAGAAACCCGCCCTGGGCGGCCTACCCCTCCGCGGAGAGTTTGGTCAAAGCTTCGACCAGCTCTTCGCGGGCGAACGGCTTGGCAACAAAGCCCGCCAGGTCTCCGGGCAAGAAGCGCGCGCGGAACTCGTCCTGCGCGTACGCCGTGAGCAGGATCACTGGCACCTCCGCGCTGATCTTCTTCAGCTCGCGCAGCACCTCCTCGCCGTTCATGTCGGGCATGGCAAGATCGAGCAATACCACCTTGACCTCGGTGCCATGCGCGCGCAAAAGCTGGCAGGCGGCAGCACCGCCGTCGGCTGCGAGGACGCGGTAGCCGAGCGAGCGCAGCACCTCGCTCGTGACGGCGCGCACGGCCGCTTCATCGTCCACGACGAGCGCGCAGCCGTTACCGCGAAACTCCTGCGTCAGGCCCATCGCCGGCGTGGAGCGAGACACTTGTGCGAGCTCGGCCAGCGGCAGTAGCACCCGAAATCGACTGCCGTGCGCCAGGCGAGTGTGCAGCGCGATGGTCCCGTGGTGGCTCTTGACGACGCCGAGCACCGCCGCCAGCCCCAGCCCGCGACCGGAAAACTTGGTGGTAAAAAACGGATCGAAGAGCCGACCCCGCACGTCATCGCTGATGCCGGAGCCATCATCCTCGACGTCCAGATGCGCGTAACGCCCGCCGCTGAGCTCGGTGGTCAGACACGCCTCGCGCAGCGTACGATCCGTCACCTCCGCGATGCCGGTGCGCACGACCACCGTGCCGGCGCGCTGCCCGATGGCTTCCGCGGCATTCGTCACCAAATTCAGCACGACCTGCCGGAGCTGCGTTCGATCGCCGAGCACGGGCACCGCCTCCTCGGCCAGTTCGAGCTGCAGGCGAATGCCCTTGCTGATCGAGGCTCGAAGCAACTGTGAAATGCCCGTCGCGATATCGTTCAGGTTCAACGTCTCGAGCAGGAATTGGCCCTTGCCTGCGTAACTGAGCAGTTGCCGGGTGAGCATGCGGGCCTCGAGCGCTGTCTCCCGGATGATCGACAGGTGCTCCCGCTCCGGGCTGCCCCTGCTCAGCTGCCGCAGGCACAGCTCCGAGCGGGCCAAGACGACGGCCAGCAGGTTGTTGAAATCGTGGGCGATGCCGCCCGCGAGCACGCCCAGGCTCTCCAGCTTCTGCGAGTGCATCAGCTGCAGATGCGCCGCCTCCCGTTCGAAGCCTTTCGAACCCGCTGCCTCTTCCGAGACCAGATCAGGGTCAGACCCAGAATCTGCCACTAACTCACCCGCCCCTCGATCCGCTGGTCGCTAACTCAGTCGCTCGCTCAATAGTGCCAAGGAAACTTGCCGAAGTTCGGCGGCCGCTTCTCCAGAAACGCGTCCCGCCCCTCGCGTGCTTCTTCGCTCGCGTACGCGAGCCGCGTCGCCTCCCCGGCAAAGAGCTGTTGCCCCACCAGTCCCTCGTCCGGCAGGTTGAACCCATACTTGAGCATGCGAATCGCCGTGGGGCTCTTCTGCATGATCTTGCGACACCAGGCGAGCGCCTCTTGCTCTAGCTGCTGATGCGGCACGACAGCGTTGACCATGCCCATCTCGAAGGCTTGCTGGGCGCTGTAGTTATCGCCGAGGAAAAACACTTCCCGCGCTCGCTTCTGCCCCACCTGACGCGCGAGCAGCGCCGAACCGTAGCCGCTGTCGAAGCTCGCCACGTCGGGATCGGTCTGCTTGAACACCGCGTGTTCACGACTCGCGATCGTCAGGTCGCACACCACATGCAAGCTATGACCACCGCCCACGGCCCAGCCGGGTACAGCCGCGATCACCACCTTGGGCATGAAGCGGATCAGGCGCTGCACTTCTAGAATGTGCAAGCGACCGAGCCGAGCCGGGTCCACACCACTCGCTCCCTCGTATTGATAGCCGTCCTTGCCGCGGATGCGTTGATCGCCCCCCGAGCAGAAGGCCCAACCGCCATCTTTGGGAGATGGACCGTTGCCCGTCAGGATGACGGCGCCCACGTCGCTCGAGACGCGTGCGTGCTCGAGAGCGGTGAAAAGCTCATCCACCGTTTGCGGACGAAAGGCGTTGCGAACCTCCGGGCGGTGGAAGGCGATGCGCACCGCGCCCACGTCGACCGCGCGATGGTAGGTGATGTCATGGAAACGAAAATCTTCGATCTCGCGCCACGAGCGCGCGTCAAAAATCTCCGAAATTGCCGGTTTTTCCATGCTGTTCCCCGAGATCGCCGCGCGCACTTCGCTCAGCTCTCGTCCATTCCACCGCGTCCGAGGCCGGGGAAGCTAGTCCAAGCTCGCAGCTAGCGCCAGAGGCTTCATGCCTCACCAGAGGCCGTGCGGCGGGGGCGCGCAAAGCCACGGCTGCGCTCCGCCATGTCTTCCGCTTCGGCATCAGCACGCTCGAGCCACGTTCCCTCGGGCTCTGCCTGGCGGGACGGACAGAGCTCGTTCAGAGCACAACGGCTACAGCCCGGCGCCCGGGCCGTGCACAGATGCCTGCCGTGCAACACCAGCTGATGACTGAGCGCAATCCAATGAGACTCGGGCAAGAGCCGGCACAGATCTGCTTCAATCTTCTCTGGAGTGTCCTCACGGGTGAGGCCAAGCCGCTGCGCCACGCGCATGGCATGGGTATCGGTCACGATGCCCGAGGTTAAACCGTAGGCAGCGCCGAGCACCACGTTGGCCGTCTTGCGGGCCACACCAGGCACCTCGATGAGCCGTTCGAGCGTGCGGGGCACGGAGCCGCCGAAGCGCTCGATCAGCATCTGGCTCGCACCGCGGATCGCTTTCGCTTTATTGCGGAAAAAGCCGGTCGACTTGACCACCAGCTCCACTTCTTCCTGCGGAGCCGCGGCCAGTGCCTGCGGCGTCGGCCAGCGGCGGAACAGCTCCGGCGTGACGAAGTTGACCGTACGATCGGTGCTCTGAGCGCTCAGGATCACCGCGACCAAGAGCTGCCACGGATTTTCGAACAGCAGCTCCACGTGGGGATCGGGAATCGCGCGCCCGAAGCGCTCGAGCAGCGCACCGACATCGACTTTGACCCGCCGCGGGAGCGTTGCCTTGGAGGACGCTGGTTTTGCGGACGCTGCCAGCCGCGGTTTGGACGCAACGCGGGGCACCGCGGCACGTTTCTTCGCCGGCACCGGCTGGGCCACTGCACGCTTCTTTTGGGTGCGTCTCGGCACCCCCTCGGCGGGCGTTGCCGGCTTGCTTTTGCCCTCGGTTCGACGTGCTCGCGTCACTTTCACGAGCGCGTCATACGCCGGCTCCCCCGGCGACGTCGAGCCCGAGACGCACGCCACGGTCGCAAACGAGCTCTGGCTGCGTGCGGGCCCATCGGACCTCGTCGAGCTCGTGCACGGCGCGAGCCGCTCAGCGCAAGTACAGCTTCATGCCCTTGTGGCTGGCGCGAAAGCCAAGCCGTTCGTAAAACTCGTGTGCTCGTGTCCGCCGCACGTTGCTCGTGAGCTGGATGCGCAACGCGCCGCGGCGCCGCGCCTCTGCGATCGCATACTCCATCATGACGCGGCCGATGCCGTGCGAGCGCTGGCTCGAGTGCACGTGCACGGACTCCACCTGCGCCACCAAGCAGCCGCCGTAACTCAACTGGCGAATGAACGTGAGCTGAAAGGTTCCAACGACTCTGCCCTGCCGCTCGGCCACGTAGACCTGGTTGTTCGGGTCGCCCTCGATCGCAGCAAAGGCCTCACTCTGCCCCGCGCCGAGGGTGCCGTGCTGGGAGGCAGAGGGCAGCGTTGGCGGGGGTTGCACGGCAGGGTCCACCCGAGGGCGTGCTCCGGGGCTCGCTTCTCCAGCAGGAGCAAGCGAGCCCGCGGCAGGAGGCGACGATGCTTCGTCGTCGGCAAACAGCGCGACAATGGCTGCCAGGTCGCCCTGCCGAGCCCGCCGGATCTGCGCGGAAGGGTCCGCCACGCCCTGGCTCTAGCCCGAGCGAGCGCCACGGCGCAAGCCTGCCGGGCCCGGCTCCAGGCGCCCAGGCGGCGCCTTTTTATCAAAAAGTCGAGCGCACGGACGGCTGCAATAGGCTTTATAGTCGCGCCCATGCGTCACCTCGCCCCCGCTGTCCTGCTGTTGTTCGTCGCCTGCAAGAGCGAAGCCTCCAAGGCGTCCGTAGCGAGCCCGGGCGGCGACAACCCGCACGCGGCGCTGCCTGGCGCTGCCTCCCCTCACTCCGAGGTGGTGTCCACCAGTGGTGGCCTGATGCCAACGCAAACCGCCCCGCGCATCCTGGACAAGCTCAGCGCTGGGCGCGTCGCCCTGGGTCCGTTCTCGCTGCAAGTACCGGCGGACTGGATCGAGAAGCCAAGTGTCTCGAACATGCGTGCCGCGCAGTTCGAACTGCCGGGAGCACCGGGCGAAGTGGAAGTGCTCGTCTACTACTTTGGCCAGAATGGCGCGGGCAGCGTGCAGGCCAACGTCGATCGCTGGGTGTCGCAGTTCACTCAGCCCGATGGCAAGCCCTCGAGCGACGTAGCCAAGATCGAGCCGGCGACGTTTGCCGGGCAAGAGGCGACGTTGGTGTCGGTGTCCGGGCGTTACGTGGCGAGAGCCATGCCGGGGGGCGAGTCCGTCGACAAGCCCGACCAGTCGCTGCTCGCGGCGATCGTGCCCAGCCCGCGCGGGCCGTACTACTTTCGACTGATCGGCGCCCAAGCCGCCGTGGCCGCACAAGCCGAGAAGTTCCGCGGCATGCTCGCCTCTCTGCGCATCGAATAGCGCACATCCTCTCTCTGCATCGAAGAGCAGCGCCTCCCGACGCCGCTGACCCAGCGTGCAACACGAGTGTCTAGCGGCGCACGGCACGGGGCGCGGCCTTGCAATGACCCATTGGCTCAGGCAAAGTTGGCGCCCGAGAGGGTAGGGAGTGTCACATGCACAAAATCAATGAGATGCAGAGCGTTCGAGTGACGGGTCGGGGAGCTGCGACGGCTCGGAGAGCACTGGCGCTGGCCGCTGTCTGGCTCAGTGCGCCGTGGCTCGCCGCTCCGGCATTCGCAGCAGAGCCCGCCGCCGCAAAAGCAGAGCCTGCTGCCAAAGCAGAGCACGCAAAAGCTACGCCCGCGGCAAAGAAGGCGAAACTGCCGATGCTTCCCTGCCCCGCGCACGTGCCCGAGGCGATCAATCCGCCAGAGGATGTCACGCTGGAGTTGGCGCTCTCCGCGAGCGGCGCGCAACGTTACGCCTGCACGGCCAAGCCGGGAGGGGTTCCGGCGTGGGACCCCGAGGGGCCGCACGCAGTGCTCAATGTTGGTTCCAAGCTCGCGGCCATCCACTTCGCAGGGCCGGCCTGGGAAGCTGTGGATGGCAGCTTGCTCAAGGGCACCAAGCTCACCGGCGCAGACGCGCCGGACAAGTCGGCCGCGCAGTGGCTGCTGCTCTCCGGCACGCCCACCGGCGATGGCGTGTTCTCCAAGGTGACGCACATTCAACGCCTGGAGACGGTCGGAGGCAAATCGCCCGAAGCCCCCTGTGACGCCGAGCACGTCGGCAACAAAGCGCTCAGCCCCTACAAGGCCAACTACTTCTTCTACCGCATGGCTGCACCCGGCGAGGCCGTCCGCCAGTGCCGCGCCCCCGCGCCGAAAACGAAGAAGTGAAGCGCGGGCTTCGCTAGTTTCAACTCCTGGGGAACCCGAGGGTGGAGGGCGTCACCGCCGACCCGCCTTCGGATTGCTCGAGGTTCGCGCGATCGGCATTGAGCACGCCAACAGATCGCGCGCCTTGGCGGATAGAGAACGTCGTCGCTATCTCGCCTGAACGCCGACGGGCACGCGGACACGAAGCGCAGCCGCGACTTGTTCGTAGATCGGAAGGCCTGTTTCGTGGGCGGTCTCGAGACTGACAATCACCGCGTACGGGATCGGCGCGGTGAGCTCGAAGGCATCCTCTGCGCAGGTAACCCCAAATTCAACAACCTGGTCATCATTGACGAGCATTGCGGATTTCGCGCGCTCGAGCACGAGATGCTGCACTGTTCCTCGCACCGCGGCATCACCGTGGACCTGACCCCCGGTGACGTTGAGGGGCGAGTCACCTTTCGGTGACTCCAGACGGAGCCGTGCAATCCGGTACCTCCGGTCGGTCGAACTGATCGGCGTGAACCACGCCAGCGTCAACGTGAGCCGGCGCCACTCGTTGCGGGCGTGCAGACAGATGGGTATCGGGAAGCGATGCACTTGACGCCGGTCTTTTCCGATTGTTCCGCCACCTACGGCGGTTGCGCGTGTGGCGGTGCACGACGCGCCGCGAGTCGGTCGTAGCACGCCGTAGCCCAGCACACCTGCAAGGTGATCCTTCAATCGGCTTCGATCGACGTCGCTCGTCAGGGCCTTCGCGCACAGAGCCTCCGTCTGCACAGGCCACTCTGCCGTATGAGTGAGCAGGGCTTTGAGCAGAAGACCCATTGGCACCTCGCGCAGGGCGTGCGCTGCGGGGTCCTGGAGTAGTTGTTCCACCGCAGCGTGAATGAATACCCCGCTCCGCGAAGTCAGGGCGGCGGCGTTACTAGTTCCGATCAACTTTGCGGTTAGCCTCTCCCCTGGCGCACCAGGCACCGCGACGAGTTGACCGAGCTTCGGCTGCCCTCTGGTCCCGATCCAGGGTTGGCCTCTCATTGGTACCTTCTGTCGGAAGGCGCATCGCCCGCCGGGCATGAGCACGTCAGGTTTCACGGATTGGCGAAAGCCTCGCCCTTGCGCCGAATACGCTGCGGGAACGTCCGTTCGTGTCGGAATGATTTGCGCCCCTGAATCGCTAGCCGCCCCGTCGCCGTCCTGATTTAGGCTGCCCACGGTGAGACCGTTCAGTGACTCGGCTGGACAGAGAATGCGGCGCTGCTTTGTCTCCCGAAATAGATGGCGAAGGACCGCTTCATCGCTCGCGCGATACTCGTCGGGAATTTCGCACTCGTGGTTTCCCGCGCTGATCACGAACAGAACGCCGTACTTCCAAGACAACCAGTCGATCAAGCGGGCAAGCGGGCTCACCTCGTGAAGGAACGGTCTTCCAGCATCGCCCACTGAGAGATTGATGATGCTTACATGTGGCGCCGTAGGACCGACGTTCCCATCGCCAACGAACAGTCGGAGGACCGCTCGGTGAATGAGATCAAGCCAGAGGCGATGGCGAGGAGCGCCTTCCTTCTGGCCTTGGCTTTGGCTTTGCAAGATCGGCCTCACGTAGAGGGGGGAAGGTAGCGCCGCATCGTGTCCATGGAGATCCCCGTGAACGATCAGCGAGGCCATCGCTGTCCCATGCTTCCGCTCTACAACTTGGTACGTGGGAGCCCAGTCATCCGGGTCATCAACCACGAGGCGATTCTGAAGGAGCGGATGGTTCTCCATCGGAAGCCCATCAAAAAGAGCGCATACCGGCTCGCCCGCAGGTGCAAGTGCCGAGTGCATTGCGGCCACTCGCGCCTCGGTCGTATCGACGTCAGCCATGCATCGCGGGATCGACCGGAAGACGAAAATGTCATCCGCTTGGACCAAGGCGACATCGCGTGAGTCCAGCAATTGCTCGACGTACCGTTGCGGAAGTTCAGCGAGCATGGCGTGATAGCCGACTTCCTTTATTGAGGCCGTGTCCGTAATTCGGCCACTTGCCTGTTCGACCAACCCTCGCACCGTTTGCTCAACGGCGATGCGGCGTGCGGTGCCTCTTGGCCACAACTCGATCTCGACCGGCACGACGTGGTCCGGATCGATCGGATCGAACCAATCCAGAAGGAGGCCCGCTTCGCGAAGCCGATCCTCCGGCCCCCAGCGACGAATCTCACGCAAGCAACGGAAGACCTTTCCCCAAGATCCCAGCCCCGAAGGCATTCTGGGGTTGTCCCGATACGCCTTCCAGAAGCTGAGCAGCTGCTCAAGCGCTCTTTGGTTCAGCATCACCATGTAGAAGGTGGCGACTAACTCCTTGTCGTGGTCCTTTTCCGCCTTGAACCTGAAGTCGTCGTCGGGCTCGGCGCGTTCATCGTGCTGGAGTAGCCACTCGAGCTCCGGCAGAGACGCAAGAACCTCTGTCAATTCGCGACGCGGACCATTCGTAACGAAGACGAGAACGTGCTCAGGTGCCGTCGCGGCTGCGGCTTCGGATAGTGCGGCACCACGCGCCGCGAGCACGCGCTGGAGCTCCTGAAATTGCGGTTCAAGGCGCTCGAGCTGGCGAGCTTTCCGTGGGTTTGGCGCACCACCGCCGATGATTCGGCCAATCTGCCGCGGCACGTCCGCTCCAGCCGGCAACGCGAGCAATGGGTGCTCAGGGCGTTCTGCCACCCGCCATTCCCCCAAGTACACTGCGCCGCCCCGCCCACTGCTTCAACACCTTACGAGCGATCGACGACGGCTTCGCCGCGGGCTCCTCCAGGACAACGCATCGCTGAACGTCGAGACAGAACTCCTTGAGCTCGGCATAGCTAAGCCCTCCCAACTGCTCCAGCATGACGCCTTCACTGATCCCCAGAGACAGCCCCGTTCGGTGCTGGAAGCTCTGAAGCCATGTACTGACTTCCTGCGGTCCCGGTGATGGGAGTTGTGCGCGCACCTGGAAGCGCCGCCACACGGCCCGGTCCAACAACTCTGGATGATTGGTCGCTCCGACTACCAAGACATACGAGGGCAACGAGTCGATGCTCAGGAGCAGCGAGTTCACGACCCGTTTTATCTCGCCCGTCTCGTGTTCATCCCCGCGCTCTTTTCCGAGCGCATCAAATTCGTCAAAGAACAGCACACATTGTCGTGTTCGGACGTGCTCGAACAAGCGCGCGAGGCGCGCAGCGGTCTCCCCCAAGTAGCTCCCAATGACGGCGTCATAGCGCACGCGGAGCAGCGGCAACGAAAGTTCACCGGCGAGAGCTTCGGCGAGCGACGTCTTCCCGTTGCCGGGCGGTCCGATGAACAAGATTCGGTGACGCGGCTCCAAGCCATGCGATCGGAGTAGCTCGGAGCGCCGGTGTTCCTCGACCACGGCCATGCATGCCTCGCGCACGATGTCAGGCAGGACCATGTCTACCAGCGTTCGCTCCGGATTCACCTCTTGGAGCAGGCCACCTGGTGTCGAAGAGATGGGCCTCGCCGTTCCAACGACCTCGTTGCGTTCAGGCGCCAGGCACTCTGCCAGCTGAGTGGCGATCACGTGGTGTTGACGGCCACGCTCCTCAGCAACCAGCGCTTCAACGGAACGACGGAACGCGGGCTGGTCGCCTTTGGCGCCTGCCCTAACGAGACTCAGAAGGAGGTCCGCGCGTGCCATGAGGGTATCTCTGTTCAGTAGCACGAAGCCTACCCCTTTGGTGACGCGAAAACCGCCACCGTCGCGGGGAGCACTCTCAGATACGCCGGTTAAAAGGGCTCTGTCCTTGGAAGCGGCTGACCGGAAAAAGCTAGAACCAGGCCGGCGCAGGCGGCCGTACCGTGGCGGTTAATGCTGCCCTGAACGCGCACCAATGCCGGCACCGTCAGCGGCAAGGTGTAGGGGTTCGGCGATGGCGGCACCTCGCTTGGGCGCGGCGAGACAGCGGAGACGCGGTTCGATGAATTGGTGGTAGGCGGGGGCTCACAGCGTGTGAAGTGATCAAACTCCGCCGCGCCGGTGAGCGTTCGAAAGTGGTCCTCAACGTGCTTCACGACACGTGTGCCCGTGGGGCATGCCGCAACCATCTGCTTCGTTTTGAGCCCGTAGCAGGCATTCACCAACGCGAGGTAGAGATCGTTGCCCAGAATGTCTTCGATGTCCGCTTCGGCTTGGCCCGCGTACGCTTCCGCTGTGAACACGTGGCTTGGCGAGTCGGTCTCTTCCCACTTCCTGCGGCGCTCGATGCGGATGTGCTTGAGGAGATCGGTCGCGGGCTCAAAGTCCTCGTGCTTCGCGCGCCAGTCCTTCGTGAGGTCCCCGCGAAACGCCGCCGCGAGAATCGATTGGCGGAGGTTCTCAAGCAGCCGAGGTACAGCGGCGACCGCCTCCCGTGCGCGACTGCCACGCGCACGGAGCGCTTCGAGCTTGGCGACGATGCGGCGTTGCTCCTTCAGCGGGGTAACCGGGCAGCGAAGCTCACGGACATGTGCGACGTTGAGTCTCGGAACGCCCATGCCCAATCGATGCTTGTCGTACTGCCTCACATGGTGGCGCCTGTTCGTCCGAGCCTGCGGGAGCCAGAACGGCCCCCCGAATGTTCGAGCTTGGCCTGAGATCGTGGGGCAAACGCGAGGAATCCGCAGCGACGCAGAGCGCCAGACGGTTCGCGTTCGGTGGATGCGGCCTTCTCTGCGCCGTGCACGGCCCCCGCTACCTCGGGTCCTGTCACCGCGTCAGCCGAGTAACGATTGACCCACAGCCGGCGGTCTTGACCTCGGACTTGACCGCGCCCCCCGCTCACCCGCCAGCATCGCTGGCGGCATCCGCGGCGATGGCACCCGCGTCGCTGGGAGCAGCGTCCGCCCCCGCGTCGCCGAGGGGCAGACCGAGCGGGATGTCGCCGTCGAGGCGGCGACGGCCGACCAGCGTGAAGGTGGTGGCGATGTTCTCCGAGGGGCAGGTGCTGACGATGATCGCCGAAGCTCCCGCAATGTCATTGTGCGTCGCGCACACGATGGAGGCACTGGTGGTGCCGAACTCTTCCGCCACCCGGTGGAAGCCGCTGATGACGGCGGCACCGGTGAACGAGCGGAACGACAAGGAGCCGTCGGTCTCACTCGTGATCGAGGAGATCTTGGACATCTCCGGCGGCACGCTCGTACCGCGGGGGCTGACCAGACTCTTCACGTCCACGCCATACACGCTCTGGTTCGGATCGCCCTCCACGGAGTAGAGCTCGATGCGCGCATCGAAAATGTCCGAGCCGACGGTCACGTTGGCAAGGTAGGACTCGCGGATCACCTGCTCCGAAGCACGGTGCGGAACCGGCGCGAGATCCAACATCGGCACGTTGACGCCGCGCAGGCTGGCGCCCGCTTCGCTCACTTCCCGGATGTTGCTGCGAGTCGTGCCATCTCCTGAGAAGCCCTTGACGATGCCCTCCGGGTTGAACACCAGGTCGAGCACCCACTGACGCTTCTCGTCGATGTCCGCTTGCGTGATCTGGAGCGGGTTCTGGAACTTGAACCAGTTGCCCCCGTTGCCCAGGATCACGACGGCCTTCGCTGCGGGCGATACATCGAGCCCGACCGAGGGCAAGGTAAAGTAGTCGCGGTAGTTGTCAGCGCCGATGGTCTGGTACGTCGTGATGCCGTCGTGCGTGTACAGCAAGCTGCCGTCGCTCAAGGCCACCGTCGCCTTGACCTTGATCGGCAGACTCCAGGTGATGATGCCGTAGTGATACGACCGCACATGTTCGCTGGTCAGCGTCGTCGTCCCGCCGAGCGCCGCCCGCGCGCTCGGATCGATCAGGTCGACGAAGCCCAGATCACTGCCGCGCGCTTCCGCAGCCAGGCCCGTCCAGTCCGGGGGATTGGCGCCCGTCGTGTCGATGTCGTAGCTGTAGGCGGAGTGGTCGCCGGAGTAGAGCTCGAGACAGCCGCTCGGATTACTAAAGCCGCTGCCGCTCGGCTCGAGGGACTCGCAGATCTGCACCGAGTAGATGTAGTACTCGAGGCTCTCCAGACCGGGACGGACCGCACCGCCGCCTGCAAACGCGAGCAGCTGATTCAGACCGCCCGAGGATACCGCGGGCGTCGCGATGCGCATCTCGATGCCAGCCTCGCCCGAGGTGCTCGACGTGCCGGCACTGCCGGAGGACGAGCCAGCGTTGCCGATCGGGCCGCTGCCGGCCTGGCCGCTGCCTCCGGAACCCGCGGAACCCGCGGAACCAACACCACCGCGCGGGCCATCTTTACCGCAGCCCGCGACGAGCGCACCACAGACCAGTGCCCCCATCGCCCCCCAACGTCCCGAGATCATGTCCTGTAAACGGACTCGTGAGCCTCGACTTGAACGCTGCGGGCACACCCATGCCAATCCAAACGGAGCCGCAGAGAAGCGTACCGAAATGGCGCGACTCGGCGGGCACGGCGGCCTGGGCGCATTTCAACTCGCCGCATCCGTCACGCCCGCACGCACTGCCGGACGGGCGAACACCGGCGCGAGGATGCGCCACACGGTCGCTGCGAGCACGATCGCTCCGCCGCCGAGCGCCCAGGGTCCGGGTCGTTCGCCCGCGAACAGGAAGGTCCAGACTGGATTGAGCACGGGTTCCAGCAAGACGAGCAAGGAAGCCTCGAGCGCGCGCGTCGCTGCCACGCCTCGCACGAAGCACAGGTAGGCCAGGCCGAGTTGGAACACTCCGAGGTAGCCCAGGATCCAGAGATCGGTGAGGCGCGGCTCAGGGCCGGTGAACCAGAGCGGCAATGCGCACAGGGCCGTCAGGCCATTGCCGAGTACGAGCGCGCTCGCCGCCGATCCGGTTGCCCCCGCCGCCCGGGCCAGGGAGATGCGCCGAAAGCCCACGATGCAGGACGCAAACGCGATGCCTGCCGCCACCGCCACCAGATTGCCGGTGAGCTGTCCCGGCGAGAGCTCATCCACGAAGAACAACCCGAGCCCCAGCACGTAGATGGGTACGCTCAGGAGCTCCGCGCGTGTGGAGCGCTCACCGAGCCAACGGGGTGACGCGAGCATCACCCACAACGGAGCCGTGGATTGGAGAAAAATGGCGTTGGCCGCCGTCGTCAGCTTGTTGGAAACCGCGAATAACCCCACCGTCGCCGCATAAGTAAACGCCGTCACCCAGACCCATCGAGTCGGGCGCTGCCGCGCCTCCGGCACTGCCAGCAGCAAGAACAGTCCGGCGACGAAGGATCGCCCACAGGCGATCTGGATGCCCGACAGCTGGCACAGCTTCATCGCTGCCCCGGCCGTGGACCAGAGCACTGCCGCACTCAGCAGCAACAGGCGGCTTTGCAGCATTCCCATGGGAGCGCGACCCTACCACGCGCTCCGCGGTCCGGAACGGCGGGGGTGAATTTGTGGACACCCCCCACCTGGGCTCGATTCAGGCTAGGCTGGAAGCCCTCGGGCCACACGGCCGCCCCCTATGAACACCAAGCTGCTCGTCGATTCCATCGTGCGGCAGACCACGGTTCTGATCGCGCAGCTGTGTACGGCTGCTGGCGTGCGCGCGCCGCTGGCGCAGATCGCCGATCAGGTGTTCTTGGGGCTCTCTCGCGAGCTCGAGACGCAAGGGGTCGGGCGCAAAGTTGCCGCTGACATGTTTGGTCTGGCGCTGCGCAGTTACCAAAAGAAGGTACAGCGGCTGACCGAGAGCGAGACCCAGCGCGACAAGACGCTGTGGGAGGCGATCATCGACTACCTGCGCGAGCAGGGCGGCGCACCGCGGCGGCGCATCTTCGAACGCTTCCAGCGCGACGACGAGAGTGCCGTGGCGGCCATCCTCAACGATCTGGTGAGCAGTGGGCTCGCGTATTCGACGGGGCGCGGCGGGAGTGCGGTGTTCGGACTCACCTCTGCCGTGGATCGCGAACGCATGGCGGACGAGGACCAGAGCGCCACGTTGCCGGCGATGTTGTGGCTGGTCGTGTACCGGGAGGGACCGCTGGCCGCCGCAGCGCTCGCGGAGCGCTTCGGGCTCGAGCTGCCCGCCGTGGATGCGCTGCTCGGCGAGCTGGAGCACGACGGACGCGTGCAGCGAGATGCGCAGACCGGGCACTATCGTTCCGGCACGATGACGATCGCGGTCGGCGACCGCGCGGGCTGGGAAGCCGCGGTGCTCGATCACTTTGCCGGCGTGGCCAAGGCCATCGCAGCCAAGGTGCGGCTTGGGCCACAGTCGGAGCTCGCAGAGTGGATCGGCGGCGCGACGCTGTCCTTCGACGTGCACCCCGGCCACCCTCTCGAGCGAGAGGTGTATGACCTGCTGAAGAACGTGCGCGCCAGCGTCAACGACCTCTGGAGCCGACTGGCCGCGTACAACCGCGCGCATCCCATCCTGGATGGGGAAAAGATCAAGGTCACCTTTTACCTGGGCCAGAACGTGGAACTACCCGACCCCGCCGATGCCGGTGACCGTATCAGCGATGCTGACCCGAGTCCGGACGACGCCGACGACAGCGCTGTTGCCGAGCAAGGTACGGACAGCGCAGCCAACACCGAGGGAGAAAACCAATCATGAGCAGCCACCCCTGGCGATGTTCGATCCTGGCACTCGGTGCGCTCACGCTGTCGCTCGCGCTCAGCTCGTGCGGCAAGGTGGCCGATCGCAACCAGCTCCAGCTCGACAGCAATACCAACTGGCTCGTCAGCTGTGAGGCAGACCAGCAGTGCAGTGGATCCTTGCGTTGCTACTGCGGGCAATGCACGCAACCCTGCGCGCAAGACGATCAATGCGGGCTGTTGTCCGGCGCCGTGTGTGCCGAGTCGGGGGAGGCCGTGTGCGGGCAGCAGGCCAGCCCCGGTGGCCTGTGCGTGCTGGACTGCACCCGCAACGAGGAGTGCGGCAACAACTTCAGCTGCAACGCTGGTCAATGTGTGCCGGTGCCCACGACTTCGCCTTCCATGCCCTGCAGCTCCGGCGTCTTTCAGGATTGGGATGAGCTCTATTTGCTGATCGCCAACGATCTGTCCGGCCAAGACATCGATGAGCGCAGGTTCTCGCGCTACGTCAGCCTCGGTGATCGCTATCTGGAGAGCGACTGCTCGAGCGCGGTGACCGCGCAGCGGCAGGCGCTCAACAAAATTCTCAACAGCCTGTCTATCCGCTCCAGCATCGGACAGCCCATCGCGGTCGACAGAGAGGAGCGCCTGTATCGCATCGATCTGCGCGACTACGGCTGGGACCGCTCGATCACGCTCAATGGCACTGGGTTCGGAGATGCCTGGGAGGCATTGGCCGCGAGCAATCCGTACGCGGTTCCCTTTGTCGGAGACGACGCGGATGACGTGGTCAGCAGCACGGGCGCCCGGGTGCCGGTGATGATGGCCAGCTCACTGATCGCCTTCGCTTCTACGCCGGAGGTCTACTACGCGCTTCTCGACATCCCAGAGGATCTGTCTCAGCTCTGGACCGAGCTGAGCATTGACCCGACCGTGCTTCCCGAGGTGCAGGCCGGCTTCGTCGACGGCAGAGAGTTCCTCGCCCAGCAATGGCAGATCGAGGTGCGCCGCGGCTACCTGTGGCAGATTTCTGAATTTGGACGAGCGCCGGGCGCCCTATTTGCCGATCCGCTCGCTCCGCCGCTCGGCGATCGGGAGCTGATCTTCACGCTGCCAAATGGGCTGCATGCCTTCGCCTTCTCGGACGCGAGCGGGCGGCGCCTCTCCGGCTGGCAAAACACCAACGATCCCGCCGAGGCGAATGGAGTGCCCAGCGTGCCGCGCTCAAACCTGCGGCGTCACCCGCTGCTGGTCAACGTTCGCGACGAGGTGCTCGACTACGTGCTCGCCAACCCCGGTGCCTTTACCGCCACCGCCACGTCGCAGATCCGGCAGCGCTTCCCCGGTCCCGCCGAGCTCGAACTTCGCTTGCAGCAAGACTACGAGGCGCTGACGCTGCCCGCGCTACGGCTCGCCGGAGTCGCTCCGCAGCTGACCGAGCCGATCACCGCCGCTGCATCGGCCTTCGATCAAGCTGTCACCCTGGATCGGGCCGCCAGCGAACTGCTGATCCTACCGGAAGAGCTGCGCGAGAACCTCGTGTTGCTGGATCCCGCGATGGCGGTGCTGGACGGGGGGCAGCTCGACCGCAGCGATTTCACCCAATTGTACCGGCAATCCCTCTGCTTGCTCGGCATCATTCTGGAGAATCAACCCGACCCCGGGGAATGCGAGTGAGCTGAGCGAACTCCGGACCCCGCGCGGGAACGGGGGCGAACTTCCGTTCGCTTGTCCGCATCGGCTCCTGCGCGCAGATTGAGCTCACTCGGAAACACCGGCGAAGCGTCGGCGACCAGTGGAGGAGAGTTCAATATGAAGTTTAGTCATCACGGTGCCTCTCAGCGGGGCCTGACACTTTCGGTGCTCGGCGGCCTGTGTGCGGCCTGGCTCGGCACTGCGTGCTCGGCACAAAGTCCAGATACCATCGACGGCTTGCAGCAAAGCTTGCGGAGCGGCAAATCGCGCGCTGCGCAAGCGTCCCACCGCTCCCACCGGGGCCATCGCGGGGGGCACGGGCATGCGGGCGGCTCGCATGGCGGCGGTGCGCCCACGCCCGTTACTTGCGACGCCAGTCAGCTCATCAATCAGGACGCGCTCTATCAGACGATCAACGCCGATCTCTCGAGCTTGGACGCCGAGGACCGGCTCTTCACCCGTTACCTGAGCCTGGCCGATCTGGCCAACGCCTGCACGGGCTCGCTGGATGCTGATCGCGCGGCGCTGTCCAAGCTGGTCAACAGTCTGTCCATCAGCGCCACGCTGACCCAGCCGCTGGCGGTGGACGCCGCCGAAACGCTGTATCGCATCGATCTCCGCGACTACGACTGGGATCGCCAGCTCGTGCTCGGCGGCACGCGCTTTGACGACGCCTGGGAAGCCGTGATCGCCGAGAGCCCCTACGCACTGGAGTTCGTCGGGGACGATGCCGACGACGCCACCTCGGACACGGGGACTCGCGTGCCGGTGCTCCTGGGCAGCGCGTTCGTCGAGGCCGCAACCAGGGCTCCCGTGTATTACGCCCTGCTCGACATCCCCGCCGATCTCGATGATCTGCTCGCCAATCAGCTCGCCATCGACGTGGCCAGCGCGCGAGCCGACGGAGAAACGGTGCGCGCCGGTTTCGTCGCCGAGGGCCTCGAGGGTGAGACACAGTTTCTGGCCGAGCGCTTCGACATCGAGGTTCGCGCCGGCGTGGCCTGGCAGATCTCCGAGTTTGGCGGCGACCTGTTCGAGGATCCGCTGGGCAACGCGAGCGGGGAGCGGGAGCTCGTCTTCACGCTGCCGAACGGCCTGCAGGGTCACGTCGTGGCAGACGCCAACGGTCGCGTGAAGGCCGCTTCCGACGTCGTGATCGACATCGAACAGGGGGATCTACACGCGCGTATGGCTAGCTCCTTCCTGCGACTGCGCGCCCCAGGCGTCGTCGTACAGGACGAAGTCCGCCCCTTCGTGCTCGCCAACCCCGGTAACTTCAACCGGGCCGAGCGCGACGCCATCCTCGCCGTGTATCCGGCCGCAGACGACCTCGCGAGCGTGCTGGGCGCCGACCGCAGCAACTTCTTTGCCGCGTCGCTCGCAGGCCTCGGTCAGGACATCGACGACGCTCCCGAGCCGGTGTCGCAAACGCTGGCGAACTTCAACGCCGACGTCGACCTGGCCACGGCCGCGGGCGAATTGATGGTCACTGCCGAGGACCTGCGCGAAAACCTGGCTCTGCTCGATCCCGCGCTCAGCGTGCTGGACGGCGGCAGCATCGCTCGCTCGGATTTCGATCAGCTCTACACGGGTGCGACATGCATCTTCGGGGTCGTGCTCGAGAACCAAGTCGATCCTGCGGTTTGTGACCTCGCCCTAGCTCCGTGACCTCCTGTCTGTGACACTTTCCGAGCCCCGCCAGTCACTACCTTCACGAGTGACCTGGCGGGGTGAGGTCTTTCCCGCCGGAGCGCCAGCGGGACCCAGCTTGCGCGGCCACCGAGCCTGCAACACCTCCGCGCTTGCATCCCCGGACGGCACCGACCAAAGCTCGGCCGTATGGAATTCGTGGTGGGCCTCTTGCTGGGCGCAGTGGCGTGGCTGGTGCTGCGCTACGGCGTCAGCGGTTTCTTCGTGATCGAGCCCAATGAGCGGGCCGTGCTCTGCAGCTTTGGCCGTGCCGATCGCATGGGCGACTTGACCACGCTGCAGGATCCGGTGGCGCAGGTGCTGAACGCGGATGAGCGGGGGCGCTACGCCTATCCACAGGTGCACGTGGTGCAACCCGGCTTTCACTGGCGGCTGCCCTGGCAGACCGTACATCGAGCCTCGATCGCCACGGCCACGGTGTCGATCGCGCTGGATCCGGAAGATCAGCGGGCCAACGCCGGCGGGCAAGTCCTGGAGGCGGTCACCAAAGACCAGCTGAACACAGGTCTGCGCGGGCAGATCCGCTTTACGGTGTCCGAGCGCAACCTGTACGCCTACCTGTTCGGCGTGCGCAGCCCGGTCGCGCACATCATGGGTTATTTCGTCTCGATCTTGCGCGATCGCATTGCCAACTTCGAAGCGCCCCGAGCGGCGGCAGCGGAGGGCACGGCCGTGCTCGATCCGATCAGCGCCGCGCAGGGCATCTCGATCAACGATCTGCGCAAGAACCTGCGCGACTTGAACGAACACATGGATGCGGACTGCGCGTCCTCCGCCGCGCGCTACGGGATGCGTCTGGACGCCGCGCTGATCACCAGCATCGACCCACCCAACGAGGTCGATTCGGCGCTGGCCGCCATCAATACCGCACACAACCATGTGTCGAGCGAGATCAGCCTGGCCCAGGCCTCGGCCGATCAGCGCATCGTCCAGTCGCGGCGCGCCGTGGAGATCGAGACCTTGAATGCACAGGCCGAGGTGCAGCCGCTCCTGGCTCTAGCGGAGCAGCTGGGCGAGCTCGGCGGCATCGGGGGCCCTGGCGCGGTCGACGCCTATGTGCGCAACGCCAAGCTACCGCTTCACAAGCGCATCCGCAGCCTGTTGCTGAAGAGCAATCATTCGGAGGAGGGACAATGAACGAGCTATCCGCCTGGCTCTGGTTCACTGGTCTGTTCCTCGGCCTGGGGCTGATCCCGGCCGGGCTCTGGATCGCCCGCACCTTCTCGCTGTATGTCGTGGTGCGCGAGGGCGAAAACATCGTCTACGAGCTGTTCGGCAGCGTGCGCCTGGTGCTGACCGAGCCGGGGCTCTACTCGCCCTGGTCCAGCATGGGTCCGCTCGCCGCGCTGGTGCCGCTCTTCGGCAAGAAGCAGCACGTGGATGTGCGGCTCGATCAGGCCTACTTGCGCAGCCTGCCGGTCAACTCAGAAGAAGGCGCGCCGATGGGCATCGGCGTCTGGTGCGAAATGAAGGTCAGTGACCCGGTCGCCTACCTGTACAAAAATGCCGACCCCACCGGGTCCTTGCGCGCCAATCTCTCCAACGCCACCGTGCGCTGCCTGAGCAACATGAAGCTCGTCGACATGCTGGAGGAGCGGCACGGCATGAGCCGGGTGGTCAGAAATGAGGTCTCGCAACAGTCGCAAGAGTGGGGCTACCTGGTAGGGAGCGTCTACATCCGCAAGGTGCACTTCCGAGACGTCGGCATGATCGCGCAGATCGAACAGAAGGTCGTCAACCGGCTGCGACAGGTGACCGCGGCCATCCAGCAAGAGGGCACCAACCGCGTCAACGTCATCCACTCCGCCGCCGAGCGCGAAGCCGCGTTCGAGTTTGCCAAGGCTGCCGCTACGCGCCCGCGCATCGTGGGCGAAGCGCTCGGTCGCATCAGCCAGAACCAAAGCATCGCCCAGGCCTTGTTTGAAGTGCTGGAAACGCAGAACGCTCTGCAGAGCCCGCTGCTCGAGGTCGACATCCTGCCCGCCGGCACCCCCGTCTGGTACGGCCTCAGCAGCAGCAACCATCCACCCCCACCGAAGCCCAAATCGGCGCGAGACAAGTAGCTACGTCGCCGACTGCGGCTCCGACTCGTTGTCGACGGGCCAGATCTCGAAGCCCAACTCGATGCCCAGCTCCGCCAGACGCCCGAGCGTCTGCGGCGACAGACAGAAGGCCTCGTGGTCGCTGGCGACCGTGAGCGAACAGATGATGTCCACGTGGGACCCTTGCACGGCTCGCAGCCACAGCTCTGGCTGCGGCAGGCGCGCGAGCAGGTCAGTGACGTGCTCCTCCGGATGCGCCGCCGGCAGGGCCAGAGAATCGAGCATCCACAGACCCTCTTTGCGCAGCCGCATCACTCGCTGTGAGACGACGTCCCCGCGAGCGTGTGCGTGCGAGGGCTCGACTCCGACCAGCGCCGTAAACTCTTCAGGCTTCAGGTTCGCCCCTTGCACCCGGAGGCTGGCGTTCGAGCTCAGAACCGGTCCGCTCAAATGTCTCAGCGGTGCCGCCATGTTGCCTGCGTCCATCTGCCCTGCCTCCCGACTCTCCCCCTCCCCTGGTCTAACGGCGCGGCTCTCGCAGAATTCACTCGGCTTCGGTCAGCGGATGGCGGCAGCGCCAGCAGAGCTCGAAGTTGGCCGGGCTCTCTTCGTGGCAAGCGGCGCAAATCAAAACGTCCTGGCTGTTTCGCTGCTGCGCCGCTGCAAACTGCCGCACCACCACCATCGCCCGCTCCCAGTCCTGTTCGTCCAGGAGGCACACGTCGGGCTGGCTCGAAGCAATGTCGGCGAGCATGCCCTGGCTAGCTTCATTGTTGACGTAGGTCTCGATGCGGTGCTGCCGAAGCTCATCGACGAGGAGATGCGCCTCTGCTGCCGTCCCTGCCCTATAGATGCGAATCACGAGGCCGAGCATACGCCCCGCGACCCTGGCCGTCGACGCGCCTGGCCCCTGGGTTGCGCCCGACCAATTGACATCGATACCCATTATCACATAATCTGGGTGCTCGCTGCCCTACAGGGCCGCCTGTCGAGCCGCTCTGCGAGACCCCATGAATGCAACACGCCAGATCCATCGCCTCACTGCTCAGCTCCTGCTCGGAGCGCTGGCCCTGTTCGCCGGCTCGGCCTGCTCGGACGACGAGGCACGGCGGATCACACTGCCCGGGGACGAGCCTGCGGACGAGTCCACGACGGAACTCTCTGACGATGCCTCGCTCGGGCCCGTGTACGCGTTGAGCACGACCTTGTACGGCGCCGATGACTCGGTGCTGAGCTACGTGACCTTGACGGACAGCCTCGACATCGGCGAGCTACCTCGCGGCGAGGCGCGCGAGTTTCCCGGGTATTCGTTCGTGTCGAGCGTCGACGGCAAGTTGCTGGTATCCGACGGCGAGTCGCCGACCATCACGAGTTACGAGATCGGCGCGGATCTGAGCTGGCAGGAGTCTGCGCGCATCAACTTCAGCAACCTGGGGATCAGCGGGGGCGGCGCGGGCTTCGAGCGAAATTGGCTCAAAGACGCCGACACCGCTTACCTCACGCTGAACGTCACGGGGCGGGTCATCTGGTCTCCCTCGGAGATGGTGATCCAGGGCGTGATGGAAGACACAGCCCTGGTGACCGAGCGGGATGGCCTGCAACTGGACGCCAGCTTCAACCGGCAGCCGCGCCTGTTACAGGGTCCGATCCTCAAGCCCTTCTACTATCGGGACGAGGACTGGTTCCGGTTCGGACCGACGACATCGATCGCCGTGTATGACCCGGTCACGAACGCTGAACGGTCCATCATCGACGTTCCCTGCCCGTCGCTCGAAGTGCCCAGCCAAGACGAGGCCGGCAACACCTACTTCAGCACCTGGTCGTACGGGCCCACGCTCGGCCTGTACGGCCTGGGCCCAGAGCTGTGCGTGCGCCGCATCACGCCCGAGAGCACACTCGACGAGTCGTGGGCGCCGGATCTGACGACCTGGACCGGAGGCAGACCGGTGAATGTCTTTCGCTACATGCGCGACGGCAAGGCGGTGGCCACGGTGTTGCACACGGACGAGGTCGATATCGACTACGCCGCCGGCTACGCTGAAGACGAAGCGGCGGAGCTCGACACGCACTGGCGCCTCTGGTTCTTCGATCTGGAAGCGGAGACCGCCCGGCCCATCGAAGGCATCGAGGATGTGGGCTCCGGCTTCTTCTGGGCGAACTTCGAGGGTAGGACGTTCCTGTTCGCACCCAACCTGGACTGGAGCAGGAGCTCCGTGTTCGAGCTCGATGCGGACGGCAACGCGACCCAGCGCTTCGAGAGCGAGGGTTTCATCAACGACTGGATCCGCGTGCGCTGAGCTCCACGTCAGGTCGACAGACGGCTCTGCCTACGAGCTCTTCGCTGTCAGCGCGGCCAACGCCTGCGGCACGTAGTCTGCCACCTCGCGCGCCAAGAGGCCGCGGTCGGCCCCGCCCTGCGCTCGTACCCAGAGCCGCGCCGCATGGCCGTGCAGGAGCGCGCCGAGCGCACCCGCGCGCAACCGGGGCAAGTGCACCAAGAGCGCGCCGCAGATGCCCGAGAGCACATCGCCGGAGCCGCCCGTCGCCAGCGCCGGGTGCCCCTCGGAGACGACCCAGGGAGTGCTGCCCGGCTCGGCCAGCAAGGTGTGTGGCCCCTTGAGCAAGAGCGCTTGACCGGTCAGCGCCACGGCCCGCTCGAGCGCCCCGAAACGATCGCTCTCGACCACCGCCGCCGTGACCCCCAAGAGGCGCCCGAGCTCCCCGGGATGCGGCGTGAGCAGACATTGTCCGGACGCCCCCGCGAGCTCTTTGGCCCGCCCCGCAAACAGGCTGATCGCGTCGGCATCCACGAGCTTGGGACCCGGCCATTTCAAGACCACGTGATCGACGAGCGCGCGCGCCTCGGCGGACACTCCCAGACCCGGACCCACCACCACGGACGCCGCACCGTCCAGCGCTCGCTCCAGCGAGGCCAGCGGTCGCTCGGGATCGAGCGCCTCGGTCATCACTTCCACCACGCGCTGATCCAGACTGCGCGCAGCGTCGGCAAAGGTGCAGATCGTGACCAGGCCCGCGCCCGCCCGCAGCGCGCCGTTGCTCGACAACAGCGCCGCCCCCGTCTTGCCGGCAGACCCTGCCACGATCAGGACGCGGCCGGAGCTCCCCTTGTGCGCCGAGGGGCCGCGCGGCGCCGCCCAGCCCGCGAGATCGCTCGGCTCGAGCCAGTGGGCGCGAGGTTCACACGCCGGCCCACGCTCGCGCGGCACGCCCAGATCGGCGAGCACGAGCTCCCCCGCGGCATCGGCGCCGAGACTGGTGAGCAGCCCCGGCTTGGGATGACCGAAGGTGATGGTGACCTGCGCGCGTACCGCCGCCCCCAACGTCGCGCCGGTATCCGCGTCGATGCCCGAGGGGACGTCGAGCGCAAACACCGGCCGCCCTGCGGCGTTGATACTCTCCACGGCCGCGCGAAAACGACCGGCGAGCTCTCGGCTCAGCCCGGTCCCGAAAATGCCGTCGACGATCGCGTCGACGTTGGGCCACAGCGCGTCCAGCGCCGCGCGCGCGCCCGCGTCCGCATCGAGCTCGAGCAGCGCTCCACCGAGGCCGCGCCACGCCTCCAGGTTGACGCGCGCATCGCCGGACACCTGCTCGGCGCGACCGAGCAGCACCACCCGCACCGCGTGCCCAAAGCCGAGCAGCTGGCGCGCCACGACCAGCCCGTCCCCACCGTTGTTGCCCACCCCGCACACGCACAGCACCCGGCGCGGACCGCGCCCGATCCGGTCCGGGAGGGCAGCGAGTCGCTCCTGCACCAGCAGCGCCGCAGCGCGGCCGGCGTTCTCCATCAAGAGCAGGCCCGGGACCGCGCAGCGTTCGCTCAGAAAGCGATCGAAGGCGCGCGCCTGGGCCGAGCTCAAGATGGGGATCACGGCTCGTCCTCGAACTCCCAGTCCGCGGCGAAGGCATCCCGCTTGGGCGTGGTCAGCGCCTCGCCGTTCGGGCCGTCTCGACGCACCACCAGTGTTTGCGCCGTCGCCGTGTCCTCGCTCTCGCGAGCCACGACCGTGATGATGTTGACGCCCGGCTGCAGCTCCGCATCAAACGAGAACTGCAAGCGCTTCGGTGCGCTGGCTTTGCGGTTCGACATGTAGAAGACCTTGCGCGAACCCACGAACACGTAAGCGTCCCGCACCTGGTCGGCATCGCTGGCCAGGCCGGCCACCTTCACTCGATCGGAGCGCGTCGCCAGCGTGGCGGGCGCCACCTCGAGCAGCGGCGGTGAGCGCGTCAGCGCCGCATCGAAGCTCGAGCTCTCGGCTTCCTTCGTGCTCGCCACGTCGTCGCTGTCCACGTACCCGACGCGGCCCTCGGCGAGCGCGACGCGGCTGAACGACTTGAACACACCCGTGCGCTTCACGCGCGAGCCGGCGCGCAGCGTGCCGACGACGGGCGCCGCGGACAACGGCTGTCCGCGCACCTCCGCGTCCTTCTCCAGCACGACGCGATCGGCGCGGTCCTCGATGACCAGATCCGCACTGGCGAGCGGGATGCTCAGCTTCTCGCTGGAGACGACGCGCAGGTCTTGGTCGACGACCGAGACCTCGACCTTGGCCAGGTTGTCCTTGAGCACGTCCAACACGTCAAACGTGAACACCACCTCGCGGTGCTCGCCCGGCTTGAGGTTGGAGACATCGAAGCGACCGTTGCGCAGCAAGAGGCCGTCCCCGGTGAGGTTGCGCAGCAGGGCCTGCGTCTCCCGCGCGGCGCCTTTGCCGGTATTTTTGATATCGAGATAGATCGATGCGCCCTCGCCGCGGCTGAGCTGTCCGTCGCCGTTGCCCGGCCGATTGTCGACCACCTGGTAGCTGTAGGCGAAGACCGGCGGCTCGAGCTGTTGCACCGTCGGGCGAATCTCTGCGTCCGGCGGCGGCTCGCCACCCTCGGCGCTGAAGCGAACCTTGAGCACGTCCTGCCGGGTCACCGAGTCGAGCGGGATCTTG
>Ga0164241_10001152_pt1 | contig 35328 bp, 24 predicted proteins | sample OricomyardsoilBY_FD_108780 | JGI IMG/M metagenome (GOLD analysis project Ga0164241, IMG submission 108780) | Backyard soil microbial communities from Emeryville, California, USA - Original compost - Back yard soil (BY) | ecosystem: Environmental > Terrestrial > Soil > Unclassified | place: USA... | reverse complement strand
TTTATCAATTTCGCTAAGCACTTTGGTTACGGGTGTGGCATGGCGCATGTTGCGCATCATTAACTGCCATTTTTCTTGCAGGGCCATTAGGTCCTGATGCAGTTCTGCAGCGCCTTTGCCTGCGGCTACCGTACGTACTATTACCCCAAAGTTTTTAGGTTTCAGGCTTTCAACCAATACTTTTAAACGCTTGCGCTCATCGGCCGAGTCTATCTTTTTAGATACACCAACGGTGTTGTTAAACGGCGTAAGCACCAAATACCTGCCGGCTATACTAACCTCGCAGGTAAGGCGCGGGCCCTTGGTCGAAATTGGCTCCTTTAGAATTTGTACCAGTAACGAGTTTTTGTTTTGCAGTACCTCTTTTACGTTACCTGTTTTTACAATTTGCGGTTGAAAGTCGAAGTTGTTCAGCATTTGCTCGGGCGACATATTGCCGGCTACGCATTGCGAAGTAAACTTCATCATAGACCTTATATCCGGGCTAAGGTCGGTGTAGTGCAAAAAGGCATCCTTTTCGTGCCCTACATCAATAAACGCAGCATTTAGCCCGGGCATTACCTTTTTAATTTTGCCCAAGTACACATCGCCCACATTAAACTGGTTAGTAACGCGTTCCTGGTGTAGTTCGGTTAACCGTTTATCTTCAAGCAAAGCAATATCAACTCCGTTCGGTGTTGAATGTATAATCAATTCTTTTACCAACGTGAAATGTTTAAAGTCCGCATAATAGCAGACCGGTTTCTTAAGAACTCAGTTTAGGTAAGCCCGATGTAGAAAGGAAAGGAGGAAGAAAAATAAGGTGGTGCCAGTTATAGCACCACCGTTTTATATTTATTTCTTCTTATGACGGTTTTTTCTTAGTCTCTTTTTGCGCTTATGGGTTGCAATCTTATGACGTTTTCTCTTTTTTCCGCAAGGCATAGCTCTTGTTTTAGTTTATAAATTAACTTGGTTTCTTTAACTGTTGTATATAGGTATCTATTTCCTTAATCAACTCGGGGTTTGTTACTGTTTTTTTACAGCGCTCCAACATTTCAAGGGCTTTTTGCTTATTACCCGATCCATTGTATGCCTCCGCTATTAACAATAACGCTTCCGAATTTTTGGGCTGCAAATATAGGATTTTTTCTAAACGGGCAATAGCTTTATCGTATTGGCCCGAAACTATACCAAATCTGCCCAGCATCATTTGGGCGTCCACATTGTTCGAATCTTTACGCACAATATCAAGCAAAATACCCACACCTTCCATGGGTTGCGCCCCTCCTTCAATGTATGCTGCGGCCAGTCTAAGCTTATAATCAACCTTGCTGCTATCTAACTTTACAGCAAACTGGTAGCACGTTAAAGCATTGAAAGCTAAATAATTGTGTGCCTTTTCATCAGGTGCGGTCTGCAACAAGGTACTGTTATAATCGCCCGCTTGTATAAATGCTTCGGGGGTACCTTTTTGTTCGGCCATTTTCACTGAATAATAGGCTACTGCAAGAGGTTTATCAAGCTTGCTGTACTCGCTTAGCAATGCTTCATATTGTTCGTTTTTTAACAAATCAGCTATCCTTTGGCGGGTAGTTTCGTCGGTTATTTTAGCATTTACATCGGCAATGTAAGCCTCGGCATCCAATTCTTCGGCCTTAGGTTTATCGCGTGCCGCTTGTGCCATTGGGGCAGCATCATCGGTACCTTTTGGCTTTTTGGTGGTGGCAAACATGTATATTCCTATACCCAACAAGGCACAAAAGCCAACGGCAATAATTTGGTTTCTACTCATTTAAACAGCAATAGGTTTACAGTAATTAACTGCAAACCTATTTCAAATTTCTGTTTCTACCTTAATTATTTAGTTTCGGTAGCGGCCGCCCTGCCTTTCTTTACCGCATCGGCAAAGGTTTTGGCTGGTTTAAAGGCCGGGATGTAATGTTCAGGAATTACAATTGATTGATTACGTTTAATAATCCTTCCAATTTTCTGCGCACGCTTTTTAGTTATAAAGCTCCCGAATCCACGCACGTAAACGTTTTCGCCGTTTTTCAGCGAATTTTTTACTTCCTTAAAAAATGCTTCCAGGGTTACTAAAACGTCCACTTTAGGAACTCCTGTCAGGTCTGCAACCTTGGTTACGATATCGGCTTTTCTCATATGGTATTCGGATTAGTGTGACTAAATTTAATGATAGTATTTTGAATTTAAAAGGTTTCTACAAAATGATTGTATTATTTTTTATCAAATATTTAAAGCAATAGTACTTTGTTTTGGGGCATTAAGCTTAACAATAAGTTAAGTTTTTTGTTGTACAGTTATGATATTTGCACTTTATGAAAAGCCCTTTTACTCAACTGCTTATACAATGGAACACGCTGCAAAACACGCGCCAAATGCCTTGGAAGGGGGAAAAAAATCCCTATTTTATATGGCTGTCGGAAATTATTTTGCAGCAAACGCGGGTTGAGCAGGGCTTGCTCTACTACAATAACTTTAAGAAAAGTTATCCTAACGTTAACAAACTGGCCAATGCACCCGAAGACGAGGTAATGAGGCTTTGGCAGGGCTTGGGCTATTATTCAAGGGCGCGCAACCTGCATAGTACTGCCAAATTCATTGCCAATGAGTTAGGTGGGGTTTTTCCGCAACAATATGTAGATATTGTTAAACTGAAAGGCGTGGGGCCTTACACAGCGGCAGCCATAGCCTCGTTTGCCTTTAACGAAAAACGCGCTGTAGTTGATGGCAATGTTATACGCGTATTGGCCCGGGTGTTTGGAATAAGCACCCCATATGATACCACCCAAGGCAAAAAAGTGTTTACCCAACTGGCTAACGAATTGATTGATAGCCAACAACCCGGGGCTTATAACCAAGCTATTATGGATTACGGGGCTACGGTTTGCACCCCCCAAAACCCGCTATGCCAGCAATGCGTATTTGCCGAAATATGTGTAGCTTATAATAATAACCTGATTGCCGAGTTGCCTGCTGCTGAAAAGAAAGTAAAGATAAAGGAGCGCTATTTTACCTACCTGCTTATCCGAAATAAAAAGGAAATAATTATTGAAAAAAGGATGGGAAACGATATTTGGAAAAACCTTTACCAGCTACCTTTAATTGAAACCGATAAGCTCTTAAAAACCAATTTCCACCAGGCAATAAGCACCTTTTTAGGCATAGGGCAGTTTACTATTAAAAACTACACGGCTGAAACGGTACAAATGTTAACGCACCGTAAAATACATTTCAGGTTTGTTGAAATAGACGGTATTGCCCCAAAATCGTTAAAATCGGATAATTTTGTATGTATTCCGATAAAGGATTTGGTACAGTATGCTTTTCCTAAAACCATTCATTTGTTTTTAGCGCAAAACTCAGTACTTTAGGTTAATTTTCGCTTTTATTGCACTATAATTAAAAAACATGGTTAACAAAGTATTTTTGATAGGACGACTGGGTAAGGACCCTGTGGTAAAACATTTTCAGAATGATGGCGCTATTGCTGAATTTCCGTTAGCAACTACCGAATCATATAAAGACAGGGAAGGCAAATGGGTTGAATTAACCGATTGGCATAACATTAAAATGCCTAATAAATTTATGGCCGAACGTGCCGAAAAATACCTGAAGAAGGGTAGCCTTATACACGTGGAAGGGAAAATTAAAACCCGTAATTACGATGATAAGGATGGCAACAAACGTTACATTACCGAAGTAGTGGTTGAGCAGTTCCGCATGTTAGATAAACGCGGCGATGGCAGCAGCGATTCATCATCGGGCGGCGGTAGCGGCAGCAATTACTCATCGGGCGGTGGCAATAACTACTCATCTCAATCGGCTAACGATAATATGGGTTCGGGTGGCCAAATGGACGACGACTTGCCATTTTAGCAATAACCTTTAAAGGCAACAAACAACATTAAGGGGTTTTGCCTAACACTTGTTGGGCTTTGCCCTTATTTATAAATTCATAAAAATTGGATAGCGACTCGGCACCCATGGGTGTTTTATTGGCAGGTACAGTTCAAACCGAACTGATAATTGCCAATGTAATAATTCTGGTTCTTATTATTTGCTCGGCACTAATGTCGGCAAGTGAAATAGCATTCTTCTCACTTTCGAAAGTTGAAGTAGACCACCTGCGCGATAGCGATGACGGAATTGATAACCGGGTAGCTGCGTTAATTGACAGGCCCCGGTATTTGCTTTCAACTATACTTATTACCAATAATATGGTGAACATTGGTGTTATTGTTACCTCCTACTTTGTTACCCGCAATTTTTTCGATTTAATAGGTATAACCGATAAGGTGGTGGTATTTAATTTCGAAATATCGCGCTATGTGGTTGAGTTTGTGTGGAACGTGGTAGTAGTAACTTTTATGTTAGTGCTTTTCGGCGAAGCCGCACCAAAAGTTTTTGCCACACAATACAAATTAAAGGTTGCGCGTTTTATGTCGGGTGTTCTGGTGCTGCTTACCCGTTTTTTTAAGCCTATTAATTACGTATTGGTTAACTCAACACAATCCCTTGAAAAAAGGCTTAAACATTATAACGATGAAATTGATATTGAGGAAATAAACAAGGCTATTGAAATTACGGTTGAAAAAAAGGAATCGAAACAGGATGCCCGCCTGCTAAAAGGCATAGTACACTTTGGCAACATTACGGTAAAGCAAGTTATGCGCCCGCGCACCGAGGTTTCGGCGGTTGATAAGGAGTTTACTTTTAAAGAGGTAATGGCTTTTGTTATTGAAATGGGTTACTCGCGTTTTCCGGTGTTTGAAGAAACATTAGATACCGTAGTGGGTGTGCTGAATGTAAAGGACCTATTGGCACATTTGCACGATGGCGACGACTTTAACTGGCAACAGCTAATACGTGAGCCTTTTTTTGTACCCGAAACCAAAAAGATTGATGACCTGCTACGCGATATACAGGAAAACCGCAAACACTTAGCAATTGTAGTTGATGAATATGGTGGCACATCGGGTATTATTACGCTTGAAGATATTGTAGAGGAAGTAGTAGGCGATATAAAGGATGAGTTTGACGAAACCACCGATGCTAATTTTAGAAAGTTAGATGACAGGAACTTTATTTTTGAGGGCAAAATACCCTTGCTGGATGTGTGCAGGGCGCTGGGCTTAAGTGCCGATGCTTTTGATGAGGTAAAAGGCGAAGCCGAAACACTGGGCGGCTTGCTTTTAGAATTGGCTAACCGCATACCTAAAAACGGCGAAGAGTTAAATTATGCAGGCTTTAGGTTTATGATATTATCGGTTAGCAATAACCGTATACAAAAAGTAAAAGTTACCAATGAAACATAAACGTGCTAAATGGCATTTATATGGTTTTGGCGTAGTGTGCACTTTGGTTACGCTGCTGCTTACAAGCTGCCATGGCGATTATACCCCTAAGCAAAAAGCCTACCCCCGGGTAGATTTCCCCGAGCATGCTTATGATATGTATAACCCTGAAAGCTGCCCTTTTAAATTCGAAAAGCCCGTGTATGCTACTGTAACGGTTGATTCGTATTACAGAGGGCAACCGCTTAATAAACCATGTTGGCTTAACGTTAATTTTCCGAATTATAACGGCACCATTAACCTTACTTATAAAGATATTGACGATGCCAATACTTTCGAAAAACTGGTTGAAGACGCGCACAACCTATCGTACAAACACACTAAAAAAGCCGAGTATATTAACGAAATAAACATAGAAAATAAGAAAGGTGTGGGCGGGTTATTGTATGAAGTAGGCGGCGATGCGGCCAGTAACGTTCAGTTTTTTTTAACCGATACCAGCAAACATTTTATACGCGGTGCATTATACTTTAATAATGAACCAAATACCGATAGCATGGCCCCGGTTATTAACTTTGTAAATGCCGATTTAAAGCACATGTTGCAAACTTTTGAATGGAAGTAGAATCATTTTTTATTTTTGCCCCATCAAGACAAGCGGTATCCTAATTTCCCACCGGACAAAAGTTTTTCTCTTCTCTTGTATTAACATGTGTAAACCATAAAATTTTCAGAGTATGAAAGCTGCACCAAACACAGTAGTAAAATTAGCCTATCAATTACGTATAGAACCTAACGGCGAGGTAATGGATTCGGCCGACAAAGAAAGCCCGTTCTCGTTTTTATTCGGACACGGTAATGTGTTAGATAAATTTGAAGAGAACCTAATCGGCCTTATTGCAGGCAACCAGTTTAGCTTTGTTTTATCGCCCGAAGAAGGCTATGGCGAATATGAAAACGAAGCCCTTGTACAATTAGATAAAAGTATGTTTGCCGCCGAAGATGGCACCGTTATGGAAGATATGCTTTTTGTAGGTAACGTATTGCCATTGCAGGATCAGCACGGCAACCCTTTTCAGGGTCGTATTGTAACTGTTACCGATGATAAAGTTACCGTAGATTTAAACCACCCCTTTGCTGGCAAAACCCTATACTTTAGCGGCGAAGTGTTAGAAGTACGCGAAGCACATGCCGTTGAGTTAGAACACGGTCACGTACACGAACACGGCGACCATAGCCACCACTAAAAAATTTTAGAATTCAGAAATCTGAATTTTGATTTAATACATAAAAGCCTGTAACAATAATTGTTGCAGGCTTTTGTATTTGGGGTTTTAGTAAGAAAACACAGAGTAAATACAGAGTTTAAAAACCCGAGTTTCACAGAGAAAAATATTTTGTATTAATCTGCAAAAATCTCTCTTATCTGTTGTAAGCATTCTTCTGTATTTTTAGTGGAGCTTATTTTTTTAGTGATTAATTGTATCCGGCTTTTACAATATTTCTACCTCTCAATCGAACTTATAAGTAAATTACTATTATGAAAATAAGAGCCATAGTAACAGGCGCTACAGGTATGGTGGGCGAAGGAGTAATGCACGAATGCCTGATGCACCCCGATGTGGAGGAAGTATTAGTAATTAACCGCAAACCCTGTGGTGTTATACACCCCAAGCTTAAAGAAATAATACATCCTAACTTTTTCGACCTGTCGCCCATTGCCGATAAGCTAACAAGTTACAATGCCTGTTATTTTTGTTTGGGCGTTTCATCAATAGGTATGAAGGAGGATGAATACACCCACTTTACCTATACCCTTACCATGCACGTAGCCGAAACTTTGTCGGCGAGCAATCCTGATATGGTATTTTGTTATGTATCGGGCGCAGGTACTGATAGCAGTGAAAAAGGGCGCACCATGTGGGCCCGTGTAAAAGGCAAAACCGAAAACGATTTAATGAAACTGCCTTTTAAAAAAGTATATGCTTTCCGCCCAGGCTTTATGCAGCCCACACCGGGGCTTAAAAATGTACTTACCCCGTATAAATACTTGTCGTTTTTATACCCTGTACTAAAGCACCTACCCGGCTTTAGCACCTTAGCAGAAGTTGGCCAAGCCATGATAAACGTTACCCTTAAAGGTTACCCTAAGCCTGTGCTTGAGGTAAGCGATATTATTAAAGCAGCGAAGGGATAGTTATTATTTGCATTGAAGCAAAAAGGTGCGCTCCTCATTAATTACCAGCTGTAACCCATTCACATTATAATTCCGTTTAGTTACATAACCCAGTGCATCATATTCATAAGTGTAGTTCTCCGAATAAGAATCGGAGCCTGTTACTTCAGTAATTTTCTTTACCAAATTTTTTGAAGCCTTGCCATACAATACTCTATTACCATCGGGGTAATACATGTTAAGTTTATCGGTATAATACTCATAAGTAGCAACTGACTGGTTAGCTCCCGAAAGCTCCTTACGAACTAAATTTCCGTCTTGATAGGTATAGCTATTGTTATATACCTGTGTTGAATTATTATTTATACGGATGTAATACTCAGTTGAAGCATATAGATATCCATTATTATCATATTCGTATACTATGCTATCTATATAGCCTGGAGATAATTGTATCTTAATTGACACAAAGCCATTCATGTTTAAAGTATAAGTTGTGCTATCAACAATAGAATAAATTTTATTACCGTTATAAGTATAACGCATGTTACTAATACCGTTATATAGTTCTTCAACAACTCGTCCTTGTTCATCAAATATTAATTGAATTGTATCTACGCCCGATAAATACGGATAGTAAAGCGTGTACCCTGTTTGCTTGCAATTTGTTGGCAAATCGGCATCTTTTTCTTTCTTACAACCTATTAATAATACCATAATTAACAGGACCAAACTGAAGCGTTGCAAAATGTGTAAATTATTATTTAATACAATATAATTGCTTTTTTGTTAGTTGCAAATATAAATTGGGTTTACAGGAGCGTACAAATTTAACTATCCTATAACCAAAGCCTTATTACATTTGCTGCATGCGCGCAGTTTCTAAATTTGTTTCTTATCTATTCCATCCGCTATTGTTTCCTACATACGGGGCTTTGTTTATTATTTTAGCCAACCCCACTTTATACGGTTATTTAGGCGAGCGGGTACATGTGGTTTGGCTGATTATTGTATTTGCCCTTACGTTTATGTTCCCCGTTATTTGGCTGGTGATGATGAAGGGCTTGGAAATGATTGATAATTTTGAGTTGGAAGATGCCCGCGAACGCATAATACCATTTGTAGCGGTTGCTACTTTTTATATGTGGACTACCTGGATGTTTAAGCCAACGGTAAACATGCGTATTCCATCTAACCAACTTATATTTTACATGATGGCAGGTGCCAGCATTGCTATTTTTGCGGGTTTCTTTATCAATATTTTTACCAAAATAAGCCTGCATACTATTGCGGCAGGCAGCTTTGCCGGTCTGGTGTTAACCATAGCCCGTTTTTCAACTTACGACCTTCGCTTAGTGTTGGTGGCTACTATTATTATTGCGGGCCTTGTAGGCACTGCCAGGTTAGTGCTTGGCAAGCATACCACCCGCGAGGTTTTAATGGGTTATTTGGTTGGTTTTAGCGGACAATTTATAGCTTTCAGTATTATACCACGTATACTATAAACTTATTAATATGTACAATACCATTTTATACAGCGTTGAAAACGGCGTGTGCCGCATTACCCTTAACCGCCCCGATGTATTTAACTCGTTTAATGAAGAGTTGAGCGCCGAGTTTATCGACTCGTTGAAGAAAGCTACTAAGGATGAAGCTGTGCGCACTGTAATAATTACGGGACAAGGCAAGGCTTTTTGCAGCGGGCAGGATTTGAAAGATATAAAAGGCGAAGTGGGCCAACGCAGCCTTGGCGAATCGGTACTACGCCGCTATAACCCTATGATAGTTGCCATACGCGAAATGCCTAAGCCCGTTATTTGCAGGCTGAACGGTGTAGCCGCAGGTGCAGGTGCATCGTTAGCACTGGCTTGCGATATGATTATTGCTGCTGAGACCGCCTCGTTAATTGAAGTATTCAGTAACGTAGGTTTAGTGCCCGATTCAGGCTCTTCATTCTTTCTGCCGCACTTAGTGGGTTATAACAAAGCGTTTGAATTGATAAGCCTTGCCAGCAAGGTTAGCGCCGCCGAAGCCAAGGACTTAGGCATTATTTACAAGGTAGTACCTGCCGATGAATTAGATGCCGCTGTAAACGAATTAGCAGCCCGTTATGCGGCAGGACCAACCAAGGCTTACGCCATTACCAAAAAGATGCTGAATAAGGCTTATTCAGCTTCGCTGAACGAAATGCTGCAACAAGAATACTACGGGCAGGAAATGGCCGGCCGCAGCCACGATTATAAAGAAGGTGTTACCGCCTTTAATGAAAAGCGCAAACCTAACTTTATAGGCAAGTAATAGGAAATACAATAGTACGCTGATCATGATGATTATGATGATGAGTTATGATAAATAAATACCATTAACTGAATTTCTAAGTTTACAAAAACAGAAACGCCACGAGATTTTACTCGTGGCGTTTCTGTTTTATAATAACATTACTACTACTTGTTACTGATAAACAGTTTACGTGTAATTATTTTACCATCGTTAGTAACCTTAACTATTACATAAGCAGCTTCGGTGTTTGGCACCTCTTTGCTGTATATGCTTTGTGTAGTTACTTTATCGCTGCTCAGCGTTTGGCCTAAAATGTTGTAGATATCTACTGTGGCTTCTACATTCTTCAGCTTGCTAAAGTCAACGTTTACTTTGTTGCTGTTGCTCCATACTGTAATGCCGTTGTTATCTGCCAGGTTATTGATGCCTGTGCTTTGTGCCGCAGTTACCGTTACTAATTTGTTGCTGCTTGCACTACATCCGTTGCTGTTGGTTACAGTTAGCATTACATTGTATACACCTACGCTTGTATAGCTGTGGGCAGCCGTTTCGGTATTTGCGGTGTTGCCATCACCAAACTGCCAGTTGTAAGTGTCGTTGTTAGCTGTTGTTACGATTGAAGCAGTAAAGTCGATTGTTTCGTTGGTTTCTGCTTGTGCGGTGCTGGCTGTTATACCTGCACTTACTGCATCGGCTCCATTTATCTGTATGTTCTTTACTACGGTGTATCCGTTGTTATCGGTTAGGGTTAAGTTGTAAACGCCTGTTGCTGCGCTAACCGTTGCGGTATTGTTTTGGTTTAGTGTACCGCTGCTGATGGTGGCGTTGTTGCCGTTTTGTACCGTGTACGTCCAGTTAGCAATACCCGGCTGTGTAATGTTAATGTTACCGCTATTGCTGCAGGTAGCATCGGTAGTGTTGATGGTTGCTGCCGGGGTAAAGTGTAGTACAAAACGGTCTGCATTTTCAGTAGTGGTCATGGTAAAGGTGTAATCAGGGTTTTGACGTAAGTCTATCCACTGGCCTGTTACTTTGTCTTCTAAGTAGATGTAGCTGGTTGGGTCGAAGCTTTGGATACCTGCTATACTAAAGGTGTAGGTTCCGTTTACGCCCGGCCTCATACCCATCGGTACGTTGTCGGTTTCATCAATACTTTTGTAGTTGTTAATAGCCATTTGCTGGTTACCTGTACCTATGGTGTATAGTGTTTGCCTGCTTGGGTCGCCTGTTACTTTGTCGGCATCGTATGCAGGGTCAAAATGGGCAGTAGCGTCGGTATTAAAGGCTACTGTAGTTACATCCATACGGCCTGTAGTATTGTTTTTAGCATATACTTTCAACTCGTGTTGTGCTGCCTGCCTGTAGAAGGTTTGGGCTGCGGTAGCACGGTCGCTTGCGTATAAGGTATAGTTGGCACTGCCGCCTGCATTGGTTTTGTGTACCATAAAGGCCTGGAACGGCGCTATACTGGCATTGCTGCCTGCTGTAAACGGTTGGTAGCTGCCTGCAAACGGGCCGGTAGTTTCCCAAACTTGTATTTGCGCATCGAAGTTGTTGTTGGCTGCGTGGCTTTGTACGTTTAAGGTAGCTAAGTATGGATTGGCTATTAAGTGCCAGCCCGATTTAATGGTAATGGTAGTAAATGGTGCGGTAACGTTGTAGCTGGCGCTATTGCTCCAATTGCTGTTGCCTAAGCCGTTTACGGTATAGGTAGCATCTAAGTTGGCGTTACCGTTTAGGGTTAATACGCCAGTACCGTTTTTAGATACCGAGTAGCCTTTACCATTTTCGGCATTGCCTGCAGTTACTACTTTCCAGCAATTAGCACCACAGCTTGCTCCGTTGGTTTCATCGTAAGCATACATAGTACCGCGAGGTGAGCCCGGCGCTAATACATCTATATAGCAATTGCTGGTAACTATAAAGCCCTGGGTACCGCTGGCGCCAAATTGGGTTAGCGCAGGTGCGTTTACCGGGCTGCCCATGTAGTGTTGGTTAAAGCTGTTGGCTGCTGTTGGTGCATCGTAATAGCGTTCTGCTTTTATAGCGCCGTTTAAGGTGCCATTATAGCCGCTGCCAAAGTTGTTGATGATACCGCATTCGGTTGATGATACGCTGCGGAATTTAAGTTCGCCCGCGCTTGCATCTAAGTTGCCGTGTTCTAATTCTAATGCAGTAAATATTTCTACTTTACTACCGCTTTGCATTACTGCACCGCTGGTATTGTTGAGGTGTAAGGTGTTGAATTGCGTGCGGCCTTTAACATCTTGGGCTGTTGAGCCATTTAGTACAACTGCTTCTGTACCTATTATAGTAGCTGCATTGGTGCTGCCACCTTCCCAAGTACCGCAAACGTTCAATTTTGCATTTACAAAAATACGCGCGTTGTCGTATACTTTAATATCGCCTACCGATGTGGTTACGTTAATAGCTGGGAAGTTACCGCCCGCAGGTGCAGTAGGTATAATTACATTAGCCGAGCAACCCGCAGGTGGTACCGAAGCAGGACTCCAGTTAGTAGCTACGTTCCAGTCGTCGGTATTACCAACCCATGTGTATGCGCTAACCACTGCTAAGCGTGCAGTATAGTCGCCACTAAGTGGCGATGTAGTTTGTGTTTGTGCGCTGGTTATACTTACAATGTTTGCCGATGCACTGCTGCCCGAAACTTCGTTCCAAGTGCTGCCATCCCAACGGCTTGCTTTGTATAAATTTTGATTGCCCACTACATCCGATGCTGTGTAAGTATAATCGGCAGTGTAGCTGTAAGTAGTTAGGCCGTTGTTGCCTAATGTCCAGTAGCGGCTTGCATAATCGGTTGAACCACCCATGTTAGGATGGGTAGCATCGGTAACAATAACGCCTACTTTACCTTGTGTGGCGTTGGCCGAGAAAGTAAGCGTAGCCGGTGAGTACTCGATAGTACCTACGTTATCGCCCACAGGATATGTAAATGCCGAGGCGCCTGTTGCAAATGTTTTTACTAATTGGCCTATGCCATTGGTAACAACCATTGCTGTTGATGATGGCGTACCTGTTACTGTAGTAGTAGCTGATAAAGTAACATCCTTACCACCTAACAATAATAAACCACTTGCTAAATCAATATCGCCATTTATAGCTAAACCATTGGTAAGTGTTACTGTATTAGTACTACTTGTTTTGTTTAAATACAGATTTTTAATTGCGGCAGGTAAACCGTTACCTGTAACCATATTACCCGAACCAATAAAGCCATAGCTTGCTGTACTTTGATAAGTACGGGTACCTGTTACACGTATGTTACCTGTTGCACCGCTGGTAGTAATACCATCGGTAGAACCATATAATAAGGTAGCATCGGGTTTTACTTCAAATGTGCCGGTACCTGTTATTGTATTAGTTGGATTAAGTTTTAGCGCTGCGGGGCTAAATACAGTAAGGCCGCCGTTAACTGCAAAACTTGCGTTTGCGTTTACGTTACCATCGGTAATGTTGCTACCTGTTGAATTTACTTCGATAATATAATAGGTAATGTTATTGCTGTTGCCATCGGTACCACGTATAGTTTGTTGTTGTACGTTGCTGGTTCCGTAGTATTCAATAGTACCGCCTGTTAGGTTGTAGCTTTGGCTGGCAGCTGTTGCTGTAAGCTCGGGTAAGGTTGCAATTTTCGAGAACCTCCAACGGCCACCATCCATTTTTAAACCTGCATTACCTACTACCCCATTGCTGGCCGTATTAAATATAGCTGTAGCGGTAATAAACAAGTTGTTGTTAATAGTAAGCGTGCCGGTTGAAATTGTTTTCTCATCAACACCCGATGTGTTAGAACCTGATATTTTTACGTTGTAGAACGATGAAGGCGCAGATGAAAGTGTTTGTGCACCTGCACCATTCAATTCAACAGTACCGCCCGTTAAGCTGTAATTAACATAGCCAGTAAGTAAAGGTAGTGTAGAACCTGTTTCGCTCATTTGGTATGTACCATCGGTCATTACTAAACGGCCGGTACCGCTAAAGTCGGCGGCGGCTGAACCTACTACGGTACCTTTTTGTATTTCTAAACGGCCTCCGGTTGCTTCAATAGTAGCACCGCTGCTTATGCCTACGTTATTGCTTAATGTAAGTGTAGTAGCATTATTAATTAAGTTAGCCACTACCACTTTACCATTGCTACCACTTGTTAGGGCGTTACCTGTAACTTGGTTGGTTTTACCTGTGTAGTAGAAATATGCAGTTTGGTTAAATGTACGGTTGCTTGCCGAAACCTGTACGTTACCTACGCCTGTAGTGGTAGTAATACCATCGGGCGAAGTAATGTATAAAGTACTGCCTTGCTGGCTGGCAAAGCTATTGCTGCCACTTGGTGATGCAGGTTGCGTAACCAATAAAGGAGTGTTGCTGCCATTCCAGTTAAAATCTAAAGCGCCACCGGTTTCAACAGTTAAGCTTGAGCCATAGTTTAACGACAGGTTGCTATTTACTAAACGTACTGTAGCGCCGCTATTAATATAGAACGGAACACCCGATGCACTCGAAGGAGAAGTACCTACTGCGTTAGCTACATTTACACTATGTGCGGTGGCTGAAGATACAAAGTTAAACTGTACATCGGCAGGGTTCATGCTGTTACCTATGTTAGCTAATGCGCCAACGGTTAGGTTACCTTTTAAGTTTAGCACTGCCCTAAGCGTACCCGCACTTGCGCTTATGCTTTGATAATTTAATAATAAATAAGTGCTGCTTGCTGTGTTGGCACCATTCATTATTATATCGCCATCAATATTTAAAGTGCTTATGCCTGCTGCGTTAGTTTGGCGTATTGCAAAAGTACCCGGCGAGTTTATTTCTAAATTGCCTTTTACATTTAAGTTAATGATGGCTGAACTTGTTGATACAATTACGTTGCGCGCCGAACTCCAGTTTTGATTCATTTTTAAATTGCCGCCTATACCTACGTTGTAAGTGCCCGAGTTGCTGCTGAAAATTGCATTATAACCGCGTGGCGAATCAAACTCAAAATTACCATGTGTAAGGTTAGTAGTACCAAACGAAGTTCCTAATAAGGTCCATGCATTGTTCATGGCTCTTACGTCTAACGATAAATCGATATATACATTACCAAATGCAGCTGTGTAACCATTATAAGTATTGGTAGTTACATCGTTATCTATTAGCGGGTCATCATCGCTCCAATCGGCTATTGTAAGGTTTGAGTTTGGCCTGAAGTTTTCAGTACCTTTCCAAATAGTTGTTGAAGGGCTGGTAACGTTAAAATCTATCAGCACATCGGCGTTATCTTCAACATCCAATGCAGTATTAATGGTTAATGCTGCTTCTGCGTATAGGGTGCCTCCTGTGTAAACATATATAGTGTTGGCGGTAGATGAATTGCTAACGGTAAAATCGCCGCCACTCATTATCTTAATATTTACGCTACTGCCAAATGAGCCTGTAGCTGTAATGCTATGGTATATGTATACATTGGCACTTGTATTATATGCAGGCGAGTTAGACGCTACCCATGTGCTTCCGTTAAATTTCTCCCATATAGCAGGGCTTGCATTATTGCTTACCCAGTTGCCGTTACCTATAGTACGGTAGTCGCCGTTTACATATACAATGTTTGCAATGCTAAATGGATTGCTGGTAACTGTATTGCTGCTTGCTAAGCCTGTTGTAGTGGCTGTAAGTGTTATGTTATTTTGTGTAGCATTAAATTGAACGGCAGATATGCTTACCTGGCCGCCGCTCATTGTATAGGGGTTGCCGGTTGCTGTCATACCTGTTCCGCTGGTGGTTAAGGTAATAGCATTAACTGCATCAATATCCTGATTAGTGTTAACGTCAACAGCACTTACTACAAAAGTAGAAAGGTTAATGTTAGGGGTGCTTGATTGCGGTTGGGTGCTGAAAATTAACCTATCGGCAGTTACTATAACTTTATTGGCATTAGCCGATACCGATGTAGTAGCACCGCCGGCGTTAGCCGCAGCAAATAACGAACCCGATGCATTAGCTGTGGCCGATGTTACCGTAAATTGGTATTGTTGGTTATCGGTTACAGTAGTGTTGTAAGTAACACGTAAGCTAAAATCCTTGGTGCCATTATCGGGTGCCGATAAGCTTAAACTACTAAAACTTACTATAGCCGCACCTGCTACTTCTTGTAGTTCGGTGGCGCCATCGTAAAGTGCTACGCGTTGTATGTTACCGCTATTGGTTAAGCTAAAGCTGATTGCTGTAAGTGTAGTAGTATTAGCATCAGCATCGGCGCTTGCACCACCATCGCGAATGGTAAACTTACCTACCTCAACCGAGTTGGCTGATGTAATGTTGTTAGATGTATAATTGAAGTATGCAATGTTGACAGGTGCGGTAAAAGTAGCAGCAACTATATCAGAAGCCGAGTTACCTGTACCTGTGCCCGATATATCGAACGTATAATTTTGTTCGGCAACATCGGGATCATCGTTTAATATAGATATAGTAGCTGTTTTGCTACCTGTTGATGATGGTGTAAATGTAACTACAAAAGTAAGATTGCCTCCGCCTGCAATAGTAGCTGCCGAAGGTTGGGTGGTTACTGAAAAATCTGACGAGCCACTTATAGCTACCCTTGGTGTGCCTGTTAAGTTTAATGTACTGGTACCTGTATTATTAATAGTAAAGGTGCGTGTTGTGCTAACACCTACTGCCGCCGATGTAAATAAGGTAAAGTTAGTAGCGCTTGTGGTAGTTGAACCATCGGCAATGGTAACTGCATTACCTTGTACCTGAATGTTTGGTGCGGCAACCGGGTTAGCTTTTATTATAAAATTATCAATAGCTATTGCGTTATCATTTCCGCTTTGGTTAGCTATTAACCACGATAGGTTAAAGGTTCCATTATTCGGAACATTTAAGCCTGTTAATGTTATTGTTTTAGTAGTAACTGATACGCCGCTACCACTTGATACCCCTGTTTGGGTAAGGCCCGATACGTTACCCAATGCAGAGCTTACTACAAAACCTGTAGTGTTATTATTGTAACTGTATTGTTCAAAATCGTAGGTAATTACTAAGGTGTTTATAGTTACCCCGGTAGTATTTCTAAAGTTTGTAGTTAGTGTAATATCACCTGTTGCGTTACCCGGCAAAACCCCTAATGAATAATCGCTACCGCTGCCATAAGCCCACATACCTGCCGATGAACCAGAGCCTGTGCCGCTACCCTGAAAAGTACTTGTTGATGAAACCCAGCCGGTAGGCATGGTGCCGGCATCGCCTGCAAACAAGTTAAAGTTTTGTGTAAAATCGGTATTGGTTGCATTAATAAGTATGCTGTTATCGATAGTTGTAACCGGGCCAATTATATTACTCCATGCGCTACTGCCACCACCATTGGTAGCGCGTACACGGTAGTAATAGTCGGTACCGCTGCTAAGGCCCGTAACGTTGTGTGAAGTTGTTGCAATGCCTGTTTGGCTAGCTACAATATTTGCCAAAGCGTTATCGGTAGCTACTTGTAAATCATACGTTTCAGTAGCACCGCCTGCCACATCGTTCCAGCTGGCGCTAAAGCCACCTGTTGTTATACTTCCTGCTGCATTAGCAACCGGTGTGCTTGGGGTAGTAAAAAAAGATGCGTGGCTGCTTGTTGTAGAGTATACCGTTTGCGGTGTTGAGCAATCGTTAGTAGCATAAGCCCTGTACCAGTATTGTGTGTTAGAGGTTAAGCTTGTTAAGTTTGCGTTGTAATTACCTGTGCCCGTACCGTTTGTGGTAGTAGTGGGGGTAGTAAGGCCGCTGTTGGTTGCATATTCGAAACCACGGGCTGTTACGGCGGTAGCGCCACCGGTACCTACCGTGGCTACATTGCTGCTTAATGTTGCAGTAGTTAAACCAATACTACCCGATGAGGTAGTACCTAAGGTTGGCGCTGTACAGGTTGCTGCCGATGTAGCTGTAACTATAATATCATCAACCCCTACACCCTTACTACTGCTTGCACCTAAGGTTTCAAGCTTTATATAAACCTGGGTACCCGAATAAGCCCCCAAATTAAATGCCGACATTGCCGTTAAAGTTGTTGTAGTTGGTGCACGTGTACCTAAAACCGTCCAGTTAGCCCCATTATTTACCGAAATGGAAACTGTTATAGTTGCCTGTGCTGTAGATGGACCGCCAAATGTACGCGCCTTAAATGTTAAGCTGCCACCGGTGTATGCGTTCAAATCCATTATTGAACTCCTAAGTAGCGAGCCACTTTGAACCATTTGCAAATAGTCGTTACCACCGGATGCGCCTTGTGCAAGGCTTGTTTCTGTCCAACCTGCGGTGCCTAAGGTACCTGTGTGCTGCGCAATGGTAGCTTGCGCATTGCCTTGTACAGTAAAGCAAAATGTAATAATTGCAATAACTGCAAATCGTAAATACTTAAATGTCATAGCCCTTGTTTAGTATTGTTATTTGTGTTGTCAGGTGATATATTATAAAGTTAATGTGTTCGCAATCAATATAATGTACTGTAATCTTTTTAGTTCACTAAAACCGCTTAAACCAATTGGTTACCTATATATTAAACAATAGGTAAGCCTTAGTTTTTACATTTTTTCTCCGATACAGTAACTAATAATGTGTGTGCCACCCTTAACTTATGCCAGCTTGGTGCATAGAAGGAGGAGCGCAAAAGTATTATAGAAATTAGTAAATGGCTAAGAATAACGCATTATTTTTTGGTTAAGTTAATGAGGGTTTTAACTAAAGTCAATACGTTAGTCCAACTATATTTTAGGAAACAAAAAAACATTAATGTTTGCTTAACACCAACAAGGTCAATCAGTTCACTTAAAAGATAATTAAGTATTAAAATAATTATTTATTTTATTGCCCAATAATTACCCTATTTAATAAACAAAACGGCCACCAATTGGCAGCCGTTTTACAATTTATAGGTCAGGGGGTGTTATCGCTATTCGGTTTCGTACATGCGCTTAGCGCCGTACACTACAACAATACTAAGTAAAATAAAAACGGCGCCATCGATAGGAACTAATGGCATAGAGGCTTTTACAGCGGTATGTGCAATGCCCTGCGAGTATAACCCGAGGGTTATAACCATTAAGGCCGCCATAATAATTAAAGATGTAAATTTCTTTATCCTCATACACTGTTTTTGAACAGGATTGCAAAAGTAGATGTTCAATTGCATTATCCAAAAATAGATGTGTTCAAGTTTTAGTTATTATTAGGTATTCAAATTGCTAAATGGAGTGCAGGATCCCAAAATAGGTGGTCGAAATTTTTAACCTGATGGTTTTCAACCTGTATACCTTCCTTCTCCAGCAACTCTTGCATTAATTCGGGTGGATTGAAATGGTGCCTGCCCGTTAACAAACCGTTACGGTTTAGCACCCGGTGTGCCGGTACAGGGGGTATTTGCGCCCCGGCATTGTTCATGGCATAGCCCACTACCCTTGCCGATTTGCCCGTACCTAAGTATTTGGCAATAGCCCCGTAGCTGGTTACACGCCCCTTAGGTATTAGCCTTGCCACTTCGTACACATTCTCGAAAAACGAATATTGGGTTGATGGCTTTTTTACGGGCTGTTTTTTCTTTTTGTTTGGCATAAGTACAAATTACTACACAGAGTTACGCTGAGGTTACACGGAGTTTATAAAAAATCATATTTATCATACCAATCATTATATAAGCACATGAGTTTCGAAGGTACGGTTCTATACTATTAAAGTTTGAATTTAATATAGTTGATGGTGCGGCCTTTAGCAAGGTGGCTTTTTTCGTAATAAGTTTTTATATCCAACTCTTCATAATCAAGGGGTGCGCTGTATATGTCTTCTTTATAATAAACTGTTTCGGCGCCAAATGCATCTACACTCTGTTTTGTAAAGTGAAACAAGGGCAGGTCGTCGGTTTTAAAATTGATGGCCCCACCGGGTTTAGTTATCTGTTTATACCGCTCCAAAAATGCGGTTGCGCTTAAGCGGCGTTTAGCATCGGGCTTTTTAGGAAAGGGATCGGGAAACGTAATCCAAATTTCATCTACTTCGCCATCATCAAAAAAGTTGACGATGTTTTCGATACGCATACGTATAAATACCACATTGCGCAAGCCTTCATCCAATGCTGTTTTTGAACCAGTAAAAATACGGGCGCCCTTAGCATCGATACCTATAAAGTTTTTATCGGGGTATTGTTTGGCAAGTGCCAAAGTGTAATCGCCCTTACCACAGGCCAGTTCAAGCACTATGGGGTTATTATTGCCAAATACATTGCTGCGCCATTTGCCTTTCAGGTCCAACTCCTCGCCTTTGCTATTACTAAGTTTAGGGTTAGTAAAGTGCGCGTTCTGAAAAACATTATCGAACGAGTTGATACTGCTTATTTTAAACATTTTGGCCTTGCCCATAATGCACGCTAATTATTACTTATAAAATTATTGCGGCGCGAAAATACCTCTTTCAGTCTAATTATTTAGCAAGCAACGCTTTTAAAGGTGGGTACGTTATACAATAGGTTAAAGTGTTTGTGCACCAAATAAAGCATTATGAAAAAGCTACTCCTTACTCCGTTCATATTATTATTTGCACACTTTGCATTTGCCCAAATACCCAATGCCGACATGGAGCTATGGGACTATCAACCCACGCTTATAGGCTGGGAAACCAATAGCCGACCGCTTACGAAGCCCGCTTGGGATCCTTATGTGGTGCGTAAAGATGCTGACAGTTATAGTGGCAACTGGTCGGCCAACTTATATGCAAACGGCGTATTTAAAGCATTTGCCAAAACAACCTTTGCCGTACCTTATCACCCCAACCATTTATCGCTTTATTATAAACTGGCTTTTGCGCCTTGCGTTAACGATACGGGTTTTGCAGATAAAGACACCGTTTCGGTAAATGTAGAATTGCTGTACCAAGGCGTTGTAGTTGATTCGGGTTTTTGGCAGGGCATTACCAACCAAACAAGCTTTACACAGTTAAACATACCCATTACACAAAATGCTACCAATTTCGATTCGTGCCGGATTTCAATATTGGGGGGAAACATACTGGGTGGCTGTGGCATTGTGGCAGCTCCTACCGAGTTTAAAGTAGATCACCTGCAATTAGTATACGGTAACACAACAAACTGTATTGATTCGTCATTTATAAGCACCAATATTATTTGTACCAAACAATATGAACCGGTATGCGGATGTGACGGCGTTACCTATGGCAATAGTTGTGTAGCTATGTTTTACGCCGGTGTAACCAGTTTTTCGCAGGGCGCTTGTAGCAATTTGTGCAACATAACTTATTACCCTAACAAACATGTTGATACAGTTACTTTTTATACACTTACTACTGCCGATAGTATAATTAGTTATTACTGGAATTTCGGCGATAATGAAACGGATACCTCAGCCAAGCCTACACACATATATAGCGCAGATGGTACGTATATTTCATGCGTTTACTTAACGGCCTCCGATTCATTAGGACAGCCATGCAGCAGCGAGTATTGTGACACTATAACCATTACCCACAACTGCATCGATTCTTCATTAATTTGTAACCACCCTTTATGTTGCGATTTGGCACCACCCGGCGCTGTGTGCGGTTGCGATAGCGTTACTTACTTTAATGCCTGCGAGGCCACAAATTTTTATGGCGTTGCTAAATATTACAACGGCCCCTGTATAACAGGTATACACAATATAAATGACAATATAAGCCGCATACTACTATTGCCAAACCCCACACAAGCCAATGTTGAGTTAAGGTTTGAAATAGCAAAACCAACAGCATTTTCTGTATCCATAAAGGATATACTGGGCAGGCTAATAAACACTATTTACTTGGGCAATTTAAGTGCCGGCATACACAGTACAATACTTAATACTGAAGAACTGCAAAAAGGTGTTTACCTGATTGAATTGAACGAGAATAACAAAATAGCGGGAGTGCGTAAGTTGATAAAGAACTAATTTAACCCATACTTTTTCAAGTACTTTTCGTTCAGTGTTTTTTGCTTGTTGCTCAGGTCAACCTGGCGGCCATCAATAAACGCATAGTCAACTACCGATGTTTTCATATCCAGAAAATCGCCTTCGGTAACAATTAACGATGCGGCTTTGCCTTTTTCGAGTGTGCCTATTTTATCATCAACTCCTAAAATTTTTGCTGTGTTGCTTGTTATAGTTGCCAATGCTTCTTCCTGTGTTAAGCCATAAGCCGCCGCAGTACCTGCCATAAAGGGCAAGTTGCGTTCCTGCCAAAAACCATCGTTAATACTTAAACAAAACAGCACCCCTGCCTTTTGCAGCACCGCAGGTGTTTTATATGGTTGATTTACATCCTCCTCGTTTGTTGAGGGTAATGAGTGCAAGGTGCCCAATATAACCGGTATGTTTTTTTGTGCCAACACATCAGCTATTTTATAGCTATCGGCGCCCCCTGCTATTACCAAGCTTACATCTAACTCTTCGGCAAAGGCTATAACGTTCAGCATCTCTTTTACATTATCAACGCGCACATACAGCTTTTTCGTTTTATCAAATAATCCCTTCATGGCCTCGAAGCGCAGGTTTTCTTTTTCGTGTTCAGGTTGCTGGTTATAGCTTTTAGCCTCGCCAAAATAATCGCGCAAGTTTTGCACTTGTTTATCGTAGTCCTTATTCGCCTCCGTGCCTCCCGGCTCGGCCCACCAACCGCGGCGGTGCAATATACTTGGCCAGTCCATCCAAATTCCGTCTTCCTTTACTAAGGCATCTTCCCAATTCCAGGCATCTAATTGTACTATTGCCGATGTGCCCGATACCCATGCACCCTCCGGCACCGTTTGCGCATATAACACACCGTTGCTGCGTACCGTAGGGGTAACGCGCGAATCGGTATTATAGGCAATTATAGCGCGTGCATTGGGGTTAAACTCGCCCGTTTCGGCATAGTCGTTAGTAGCGCGCACTGCTTCAATTTCCGATAAACCCGTTTTGGTATCGGGGGCTATAACGCCAGGGTATATTTGCTTGCCTGTACAGTCGATAACCTTACCCATAGTTTCATCGGTTTTAAACGTGGGGTTTTCAGCCAAAAAAGTAATAATCCCGTTTTCGAAACCAATGGTAGCATTTTGTAAAACGCTGCCATTACCTGTATGCACAGTAGCGTGGGTTAAATATATTTTACCGCTTTGCGCCGGCGCAGGTGCGGGTACTTCGCTTTGGGCAAATAAGCTTGTAGCTGCTAACACTTGTAAGGCAACCAGCGTATTTTTAGCATTTGCTTTAATAACTCGCTTTATCATTTGTTATTTTTTTCAAGGTTAATAGGTGCATAATATATCTTGCACTCGTAATTGAACTCTATTTTATTATCTGCTTTATACTGGTTGAAAAGCTTTAGCAATTCATCCATCATTGGTTGATATTTATCGCTATCAGGCAATGGCGCATACGACGATGAAAGCAATCTGCCTTTTAAATCATCGAAAGTAAATTGCTGAACATTATCAAACTCCTTTTCCTCGTATTTTACAGGCGAAAAGAATGCAGCAATTTTCTCATCAGCCACATTTCTGTGGTTTAAAGAAGCATAGTCGGTGGCGTACTTAAACAGCAGTTCATCGTAACGCTTTAAGAAATCGGTATTGGTGCTTCGCTCATTCCATATTAAGGCTGCATAAGCGTTAGGCTTGGCAATACGTTTCACCTCTTGCTTAGCAACAGGTGCATTAAACCAATGGAACGCCTGTGCAGCAATTACTAAATCTACTGAATTATCGGCAAGTGTGGTTTGCTCGGCGGTTCCATTAATACTTACAAAATTACTATTGGGGGCAAACCCTTCTTCGGCGGCTTGGCGCATGTTAGTATTGGGTTCAATGCCAAATACTTTATTGCCATTTTGTAAAAACAATTCGCACGAAATACCTGTACCCGAACCTATATCCGCAACAGTCCAATTCGTATTTAAGCCAATAGCTTCTGTAAGAAAAGGAATAATAGCAACGGGGTAATGCGGCCGGTAGCGGACGTAATTATCCACCCTGTTACTAAAGCGTTCTGTATTATTAATGGTACTCATTTTTGTACAATCTGTTTTATTATCCTCACCCCAACTCCCTCTCCTTGGGAGAGGGAGTTGAATATGACTTTTATGGCTCCAAATCATCGCAGGTATATAAGTGCTGCGTTTTTTTAACCGGTTGCTGCGTTGGTGCGCCACTCTTTTTTTCATCCAGCATTTTTTGTATTAAACGGGCACGTTCGCTTTGTATCCATCCGCGCATTAATGCATCATGCTCGTTGTCGTAAAAGCAAATACCATCTACAAATGTTTTTTCGCACTTAGCATATATCGAAAGCGGATTACCGCTCCATATTACCACATCGGCATCTTTACCGGCTTTTAACGAGCCCATGTGGCTATCTAAATGCAGCATGGTGGCAGTGTTAAGCGTGCAAAGTTTCCAGGCTTGTTCCTCGGTTAAGCCTCCATATTTAATAGTTTTAGCTGCCTCTTGATTAAGCCTGCGTGCCATTTCGGCATCATCGCTGTTTACCGCAGTTATTATTCCTTCTTTGGTCATTATAGCTGCATTGTACGGTATGGCATCAAGTACTTCGTACTTGTAAGCCCACCAATCGGCAAAGGTGCTGGCGTACACACCATGTGCTTTCATTTTGTCGGCTACTTTATAACCTTCTAATATGTGCGTAAAGGTGTTCATCTTAAAACCGAAAGTGTCGGCAACATGCATTAGCATATTTATTTCGCTTTGCACATAGCTATGACAGGTTATAAAACGCTTGCCGTTTAATATTTCATCTAAGGCTTCCAACTCAAGGTCGCGGCGCGGTGCGGTTGCACTTTGCGCCTTGCCTTTACGTGGTTTAGCTTGTTCGTTATAAGCCTTCCACTTAGCCTCGTATTCGCGCGCTTTGGTAAAGTAGTTGTAATAGGTTTGCTCAACACCCATACGCGTTTGCGGGTAGCGTGTTGTTTGATGATCGCCCCAGTTGCTTTGCTTTACGTTTTCGCCTAAGGCAAATTTTATAAAACCGGGTGCGCCCTCAATCTTCATTTTTTCGGGTGCATAGCCCCAACGTAATTTTATTAAAGCACTTTGCCCGCCTATTGGATTGGCTGAACCATGCAGCAATTGCGCCGCGGTAACACCCCCGGCCAACTGGCGATAAATATTTATATCCTCACTATTTATTACATCGCCAATACGCACTTCGCTGCTTATGGCCTTAGCACCTTCATTTACCCCTTGGCTAATTGCTATATGGCTATGCTCGTCAATAATACCCGATGTTACATACTTGCCTGTTGCATCAATAGTGCGGCAATCATCGCAACTTAAATTTTTACCTACTGCCGAAATTTTACCCCCTTTAATTACCACATCGGCATTTGTTAATACACCTTCGGTTTCGTTAGTCCATACAGTTCCGTTTTTAATTAATACGTTTTCCTGTACGGGTACTTCCTCATTTCCATACGCCGTAAACGGATATATGACCTTACCTAAATTTTTCGTGTAATCAATAGTATCTTTTTTAGGCTTGGTGGTATCAGCCTCGGGAGCTGCAATACGCATAGCTTGCCAGTCAACCCACTGCCCTTCGGCTAATTGGCCTTTGCCGCTAAAGCGGTTATTCGCGTAATCAATAACACCTGTTAGCCTTATCTTTCCTTCGTTGCGTTTTTTATCGGTATCGAACATGATAGTTATGTCCTGCTCCTTGTAGCTAAGCTTTACATCTACCTTACCGGTATCGATACCAACGGTAGCTTTGGGGGCTGCTGCATCGCCGGTTATTTTCAGCTCCTTAGGTATTTGCTTACACTTAGCACCTTCGGGGCACCAGCTTAATTGGTAAGTACCGCGAATATCTTTCTGGTCGAAAGGTTTTACTATGTAGCGTTTGCCTTGTACCCAGTTTTCATTTATCTCGGCTTTATCGCTAAACAATGGTTTAGATGTAATGAAGAAGTTAGCCACTTTACCTGCATCTAACGAACCTATCTTATCATACACATTTATAAAATTGGCAGGGTTATAGGTTAGCGCCTTTAAAGCCATTGTAGAATCTAAGCCATACTTAACGGCTTTTTGTAAGGCCTCGGTAAACATGTCTTTCTTCTCCAAATCGGCAGTGGTAAGTGCAAAATCGATACCTGCTTTACTAAGTACTGCGCAGTTGGTGGGTGCCAGCTCCCAATTCTTCATTTCATCGGTGCTTACCCAATCTGCTTTATAGGGGTCTTCCACATCATACGCTTTAGGAAACTTAAGGGTGGTTATAATTTTTGCGCCTGTTATCTTTATCTCATCGGAACGTTGGTATTCATCGCCGCCGCCTTTAATTATGTACTGAACGCCAAACTCATCGCCCAATTTATCGGCGCGTAGTAGCCTTTGCCAATCGCCGCCGGCATCGAATAGTTGAGGTAAGTTTTGCTGGGTATTCCATTTCTCTAAATTAATGTTGTACTCTTTTTTATCGGTTGTACTCTTATACCAATCGGCATCGTAATAAGTTTGGCGAAGCAGCGCAATGCTACCCATTAAGGAAGATGGATAATCTTGTGTTGAACTACCTTTGCTGAATGAGTACCCCGCACTTGCTTCGGCTTTTATTACTACTTCGTTTTCGCGGGTATTGGCAAGGGTTACTACGGCACCTGTGCCGCGCGCAATACCATCTTTACTTTGGGTAAGTACAGCGCCAAAACCCAGTTTCAACAATTCCTCGGCTTGTGGTTGGTTACTTTTAAAATTATTGATGGCCGAAAAATCGGTATGTATGGCTTGGTTCCAGGCATAGGCACCCTGTATGTTCGATTCCATTTGCGGGTCTTCGCTACCTCTTGATTTTTTCATTTCGGGCATTCCGTAATCCGAAAAAATATCGATAAAGGAAGGGTAGATGTATTTGCCCGTCATATCGTGCATAATAGCACCCTTTGGTATAGTTATGCCCTTGCCTGCTGCCACCACTTTGCCATCGCGTATTATTAAAGTGGCACTATCCAGTTTAGTTTGATAGTCTTTCCATATAGTAGCATTGGTAAAGGCGTGTAGCCCTTCGCGGTAATCGTCGGGGCCGTTGGTTTTAAAGGTAGTTTCGGGTTGCGAAAACAGCAGGGCGCTGTAAACCACAAGCAGCGAAAACAAGTAAACTTTGCGCATGGTAAATATTTGAGAAGGTGAAAATAAAAACCTGTGCGTTATGAACCCATTTTTGTTTTACGGCGATGTTGGGCTTTAACTTGATGTTAACCTTATAAATCTAAGCTACATAAAACCTTAAACAGACAACCCTCTAAATCCTTTATCACTTCATGTTGCCAAAATCTATGAACAATATATCCCTGCTCAATTAGCTTTTGAGTGTTTTCAACATCCCTCTGCATATTCCTTTCAATTTTGGGTATCCAAAAACCTCGATTGCTTTTTATCTTTTCTTTCTTCTCCATCCAATTATATCCATGCCAAAATTCACCATCAATAAATACAATAACCTTATGCTTACCAATCACAATATCCGGGCTGCCGGGTAGTTTTTTTACATTTTTCCGGTACCTAATACCACACCCCCATAACGCTTTTCTAAACGCAATTTCAGGCTTAGTTTCCTTTCCCCTTATTTTCGACATCAACTCACTTCTTTGCTTGGTTGTATAGAAACCATTAGCTTCTTCAAAGCGGGGCACTTTTATGTCTTTTAATTTATACTTTACCACATTTTTAAATGTTGAAAACGAAATTTATGTAATTATTTTTCTTTTGAGAACTCATCAATATATTTGTAACCATGTATAAGGTTGTATAATATGGTTACAAAAAATTATTATAGGATAGGCGAAGTTGCTGAAAAGCTAGGTGTTACCCCGCAAACATTAAGGAGGTGGGATAAAAATGGTAAGCTAACTGCAGTTAGAGAACCAATGAGTGATTATAGGGTATACAAGAAGGATCAGCTTAAACAATTTCCCCAATTCGAATTTACTACTGAAGAAAATGAAGAAGTAAGGATCTCCCCAAATCAACAATATTCAGTTTTAGAACTTTTTGCGGGTGCGGGCGGCTTAGCAATTGGATTAGAGGCTGCGGGTTTAAAATGTTTAGCATTAAATGAGTTTGACCATTGGGCTGCAGAAACACTAAGGACAAACCGCCCTAATTGGACAGTTATTGAGGAAGATGTAAGAAATGTATCATTTAAGCACCTTAAAAATGAGGTGGATGTTGTAACGGGGGGGTTTCCTTGCCAAGCATTTAGTTATGCTGGTAAAAAGCTTGGATTGCAAGATGCAAGGGGCACGTTATTTTATGAATTTGCAAGGGCTGTACAAGAAACTAACCCATTAATGTGTATAGGTGAAAATGTAAGGGGATTATCAACCCATGACAACGGACGCACTTTAGAGGGTATGGTTTCTATTCTTGACGAAATAGGCTATAGGGTAGTTCCCCCAAAAATATTGAAAGCTATTTTTTATAATGTTCCACAAAAGAGGGAACGGTTAATTATAGTTGGAATAAGAAAAGACATAGATATTGATTTTGCTTATCCTAAACCTAAAAACAAAGTTTACAATTTAAAAGATGCCCTTAAAAAGGGTGAATTATACCCTACCGATGTCCCTTCATCGGGTGGTGCAAAATACCCAAAACGGAAAAAGGAAATACTGGATTTAGTACCCCAAGGGGGGTATTGGCGCGATTTGCCTACTAATTTACAACTTGAGTATATGCAAAAAAGCTATTATTTAGGTGGTGGCAAAACAGGAATAGCAAGGCGTATTAGTTGGAACGAACCGAGCTTAACACTTACCTGCAGCCCCGCACAAAAACAAACAGAACGCTGCCACCCGGAAGAAACGAGGCCTTTTACCGTAAGAGAATACGCCCGCATACAAACATTTCCTGATGAATGGAAATTTGCCGGGTCGTTGGCACAACAGTATAAGCAAATAGGGAATGCTGTACCTGTAAACCTTGCAAAAGAAATAGGAAAGTCGATAGTTACATTCTTAAATGCTTACTATGCTTCAAAAAAACCAATGAAAATAAAGTTGATAGCTCAGTAATTTTATCAAAATACATTTAAGTTTGGGATAACAAAATAATACTATGCCTTACTTAAATTGGATTGATGATGAAAAGCTACATGCATATACCGAAGCTCTACTGATTACGGCTCAGCAAGCACAACTTAATGCCAAACCTAAATTTGGCAAAAACGTAATAGATCCTTTTGCTGCTCTTTTTGAAATTGCAGGGTTTAATATTAATTATGATAACTGGGTAAAAAATGAAACCACAAGGCAAGCTCAAAAAACACTACAGAATGCCATTGGCAATTTTCATCAAAACATATTAGCCAGTGCTAAAGGCTGGGAAAATCTGAAGACAGGGAAAGAGATGGATGTCGTTTCTATGGATAAAAGGATAATAGCAGAAGTAAAAAATAAATACAATACAATTTCAGGTGGCAAACTTGCCTCGGTTTATTACGATTTAGAACATCTGATTGCACAGAAATCAAGCATCTACAAAGGTTTCACAGCTTATTATGTTGTTATTATACCTAAAACCCCAATGAGATACAATAAGCCGTTTACCCCTTCTGATCGTAGCAAGGGGTCTAAATGTGCAACAAATGAGAATATAAGAGAGATTGATGGGGCAAGTTTTTATGAGTTGGTAAGCGGAGAAAAAAATGCGTTGAAAGATTTATACAGTAAATTACCTATTATATTATCGAACATTACGGGTATGACATATGAAATTGAAAGATTAAATGTTTTTATAAACAAAGCGTTTCAATAACCCACCCTAAAAAAATCCCTCCACTGAAAAACAGAGGAGGGACACGAATTAGACAACCTTTATAACCGAACAATCTTTATTACGATTTCAATACCATGTTATGCTGCTCCATTAGCTTGCGCAGGTTTATAAGCGCGTAACGCATACGGCCTAAGCAAGTGTTAAGTGGCGATTTGGTATACTCGGCCACTTCCTTAAAGCTAAAATTGAAAAAGTGACGCAATATCACCACCTCTTTTTGGTCTTCGGGCAGCATTTCAATCAACTCTTTTAGTTTGCCCTCAAATTTTTCAACGGCTATGTGCTCTTCAACAGGTGTATCGTCAAATTTCATGTATTTAAAAATATCGTCCCCCTCGCTGGTTACAATACCCGGCGTGCGCTTTAGTTTCCTAAAGTGGTCGATACACAGGTTATAGGCAATACGCATAATCCAGGGTGCAAATTTCCCTTCTTCGTTATATTTGCCTGCGCGTAGGGTATCAATTGCCTTAATAAAGGTTTCCTGGAAGATATCTTCTGCCAGAAATTCGTCCTTTACCATGCAATAGATGGAGGTGAACACTTTTTCTTTGTGACGGTGAATAAGACGTTCCAAAGCCAACTCGTTTCCTGCGATATACTGGTTTACCAGTTCCTGATCGCCCATGATTGATGTACGCATAACCTTAACATTTTTGGGGTTAACTAATTAAGGTAGAAACTATTATCGATAGGCTTGGTTTGGTTTTTTTAGTTTAATAAATACAATAGTTACCGCTTGTGCCACTGCTATCCCCGGGTTATTAGGGAAAAACAAATATTATTTTGCCTCGTTCCTAAATGCAGGAAACTTGCAATGGCACAACGGTAGTGTAAAAATTGTTACGTTATAAATGATATTTTAAAGTATAAATGAACCCTAAAGCCTATTTTTGTGGCTTGTAAAAAATATTAAGTAGAGGTTACTTGCTATAGGGTACTGTTTTATTGTTGTATCGAAGTTAAAAAAATAAAATTGGAAAAACAAAATAAAAATTCAATTCAGCCAAATAAATTATTTATAAAAGGTGCCCGCGTACACAACTTAAAGAATGTGGATGTTGAGCTGCCTAAAAATAAATTTATAGTTATAACGGGTGTTTCGGGCTCGGGCAAATCATCGCTTACTATTGATACCCTGTATGCCGAAGGCCAGCGGAGGTATGTCGAGTCGCTCTCGTCGTACGCACGCCAGTTTTTAACCCGCATGGATAAACCCGATGTTGATTACATTAAAGGTTTATGCCCCGCTATAGCTATTGAGCAAAAAGTGAGTACCCGAACCACCCGCAGTACGGTAGGCTCGCTTACTGAGATATACGATTACCTGCGCCTTTTGTTCGCCCGTGTGGGCAAAACATACTCGCCTGTATCGGGCCAAGCAGTTACCAAGCACGAAGTGCGCGATGCCGTTGATTATATATTTAACCTGCCCGAAGGCAGCCGAGTATACATTTACTTTGATGACAAGGTGCGCAAAAACTTTGCCGAGCAGCTTAAACTGCTTTTGCAAAAAGGGTTTACCCGTGTAAAACTGAATAATGAAGTAGCTAAGGTTGAAGAGCTGATTGAAGATAAAGCTATTGCTAAACAAAAATTAGATACCGTACGAGTATTAGTTGACCGCTTAGTGGTAAAAGCCAACGACGAAGACCTGAAAAGCCGCGCTGCCGACTCGGTACAAACTGCATTTAACGAAGGTGCAGGCGAATGCTTTATTGAGAGCGAAAGCGTTGCAGATACCGACAAATTAACTGTTACCCAATTCTCGAACAAGTTTGAGGCCGATGGTATTAGTTTTGAAGAACCGAACCCTAATTTCTTCAACTTTAATAACCCTTACGGTGCTTGCAAAACCTGCGAAGGGTTTGGTACGGTAATGGGCCTTGATGAAGATTTAATTTTCCCCGATAAGGAGCTTTCGGTTTACGAAGGTGCCGTTGCGCCTTGGAAGGGTGAGAAAATGAGCGAATGGGCCGAACCGCTGCTTAAGAAAGGCATTATGTTCGATTTTCCGATACACCGCGCTTATAAAGACCTAAGCCAAAAGGAAAAAGATTTATTGTGGACAGGTAACGAATACTTTAACGGCCTGCACGAATTTTTTAAATACTTAGAGGAGAAAAGCTACAAAATACAATACCGCGTTATGCTTAGCCGCTACCGTGGCAAAACCACCTGCCCCGATTGTAAGGGCTCGCGCATACGTAAAGATGCCCAATATGTAAAAGTAGGCGGCGAAAACATTGCGCAATTGCTGTTAATACCTTTAAAAGAGTTGCATGCATTTTTTAATGAATTGAAGCTTAACCCAAGCGAAACCAAAGTTGCCGACCGCATACTGCGCGAAATACGCAACCGCACCCAAACCATGATGGATGTGGGCTTGGGCTACTTAATGCTTAACCGCCTATCGAACACTTTAAGTGGCGGCGAAACACAGCGTATAAACCTTACCCGAAGTATAGGTAGTAACCTTACATCATCGTTATACATATTAGATGAGCCAAGCATTGGCCTGCACCAGCGCGATACCGACCGCTTAATACATGTGTTGAAAAACCTGCGCGATTTAGGTAATACCGTAGTGGTGGTTGAGCACGATGAGGATATTATGAAAGCCTGCGACCACATTGTGGATATGGGCCCCGAAGCCGGCATTTTTGGCGGCGAGGTAATGTATAACGGCTCGGCGGCCAACATATTAAAGGGCAACACGCTTACCGCTAAATACTTAAATGGCGACCTTGAAATACCCTATACCGTTAAGCGCCGTAAGCCCGGCAACTGGATTGAGCTGAAAGGAGCTACCCAACACAATTTGAAGAACATTGATGTAAAAATACCTTTAGGGGCGCTTACCGTAGTTAGCGGTGTTAGCGGATCGGGTAAAACCACGTTGATAAAGAAGATATTATATCCTGCGTTGGTGCGTTTGTTTGATGGTACGGGCGAAAAGCCGGGTTCATACCGCGACTTGACCGGCGACCTTAAACGCATTACTGCTGTTGAAATGATTGACCAAAACCCACTGGGCCGTAGCAGCCGCAGCAATCCGGTTACTTATGTAAAGGCCTATGATGGCATCCGCGATTTATATTCGAAACAACAACTTTCTAAAATACGCGGTTATCAACCTAAAGATTTCTCTTTCAACGTAGAAGGTGGCCGTTGCGAAACCTGCAAAGGCGAAGGCGAAGTAGTAGTTGAAATGCAATTTTTGGCCGATGTGCACCTTAAATGCGAAAGCTGCAACGGTAAAAAGTTTAAAGAAGAGATACTGGAAGTACAATACAAAGGCAAAAACATTTTCGAAATATTGGAATTAAGTGTTGATGAAGCCGTTGAATTTTTTGCCGATAACAACGATATTATATCAAAATTAAAGCCTTTGCGCAACGTGGGTTTGGGCTATGTTAAGTTAGGCCAAAGTAGCTCAACACTAAGTGGTGGCGAGGCGCAAAGGGTTAAGCTGGCTTCGTTTTTAACACGTGGTACGGCCCCCAACCCCATCCTGTTTATTTTTGATGAGCCTACCCCGGGGCTTCACTTTCACGATATCAACAAATTGATGTATTCATTCAACCAATTAATTGAAGCAGGGCATACTGTATTGGTTATTGAACACAATATGGATGTTATAAAATGTGCCGATTGGCTACTGGATTTAGGCCCTGAAGGGGGTGATGAGGGGGGCCTACTTGTCTATCAGGGTATACCCGAGGGCATTCTTGGTGTAAAAAATTCGTATACGGCTATGTATTTGAAACCTAAATTGCACCTAAATTGAAACATGGGCCCATAAACCCACGTTTTAGTAATTGCAATCGGGAATGCGGAAAGGACTTACGCTCATACTTATACTTACTTCTTTCGTCCGGCTATTCAGCCAGGACTTTAAGGGCGTTGTAAAAAGGCAAGATTCTATTGTTTCGCCTATTTATCAGGCAAATATTCAGGTATTAGAGGGTACTACACCTTTCAAATCGTTGAAAACTTACTTTAACGGCAGCTACAGTTTTACCCCTTTTAAAAATCAGAAGTACACGGTAAAAATTACTTACCTCGGCTATACCGATACTACTTTTACTGTTACTACCGATAAAAACGGTGTGCCCACGCCTGCATCCGTTACTACCGTTTTGCGTAAAGACGGCATGCGCCTGTTAGGTGTTATTAAAAGCAAAGACGAAGATTTCCCTATTGATAGTGCCACTATAGTGCTGCGTAACGTAATGACCCGCCGCGAAGACCGTATTACTACCGGTATTGATGGCTATTACAACTTTAAATTGGAATATGAGACCAACTATCGTGTGGCAATTGATAAACGCTCGCCTGGTATTATGAATAAATACATGGATACTACATTTTACGTATCCACCGTAGGCTTTAATCGCCCACTTGATTACAGGTTAGATATTGCACTTAACAGAACAACAGAAGTTATTGCCGCGCGGGAAGGCTATAACCCCGCAACAGGCAATAAAAACTTAAAACCGGTAATTGATGTATTAGCCGATGGCCGCCCTGTTAAAGAAAGCGACCACCAACCTTTTATACAGGATGATAAATTACGTACCGCACAGGATAAAATTACCAAACTTGAAAACGACTTAGCGCTTGCCAAAAAACAGTTGGAGGATAAAGACAAAGACAATAAAAAGCCTAAGGATAAAGATGGTATAGATGTAGTAGTAATACGCGATGAACCGATAACAAATAAGCCGAACGATGCCGATGCTGTAGCTATGCGTGCTGCTGCCGAAAAACATGCACAGGAAATTGAAGAAGAAATAGCCCGTCAAAAAGCACTGCAGGAAAAACGGATGGCTGAAATAAAGGTTGAGCAACAACATTTTCAGGACTCTATTACTGCTGTATCTGCCGCCCGCGAACTGGCTTTAAAGAAAGCTTATGAAGATTCGGTAGCCAAAGTACAATTAGCCGCCCGCAAACAATTTGTGCAAGATTCAATTACACAGGCCAAAGCAAGTAAAGAACGTGCTGCCAAAGAATTAGCGGCACATAAAGCATATGAGGATTCCATCTCGAAATTTTTATTAGCAACTAAACAAAAAGCTACAGCCGATTCTATTGCAAGGGTACAAGCCGAAGTAAGCAGAATAGCAAGCGAAAAGGCTTTGAAGAAAGCTTATGAAGATTCAGTGGCGAAAGTACAGTTGGCTATACGTAAACAGTTTGTGCAAGATTCTATTACTAAAGCAAAGGCCGAACAAGAGCGCATAGCTAAAGAAACTCAAGCACGCAAAGCTTATCAGGATTCAGTGACCAACCTGATTGCACAAGCCAAACAAAAAGTTACTGCCGATTCCATTGCAAGGATACAAGCCGAAGCAAGTAGGATAGCGAATGAAAAAGCATTGAAAAAGGCTTATGAGGATTCGGTAGCAAAAGTGCAGTTGGCTATTCGCAAACAATTCACACAGGATTCTATTGCTAAAGCAAAAGCCGAGCAAGAACGTACAGCCAAAGAATTAGCTGCACGCAAGGCTTATGAAGATTCTATTTCGAGAGTAATATTAGCTGCCAGGCAAAAAGCTACGGCAGATTCGATTGCGAAGGCAAAAGCGGAGCAAGAACGCACTGCTAAAGATTTAGCGGCACGCAAAGCTTATGAGGATTCCATCTCAAAAGTAATATTAGCCGCCAAACAAAAAGCTACGGCGGATTCCATTGCAAGGGTACAAGCCGAAGCCAGTAGAATAGCAAGT
>Ga0164241_10001151_pt1 | contig 35415 bp, 30 predicted proteins | sample OricomyardsoilBY_FD_108780 | JGI IMG/M metagenome (GOLD analysis project Ga0164241, IMG submission 108780) | Backyard soil microbial communities from Emeryville, California, USA - Original compost - Back yard soil (BY) | ecosystem: Environmental > Terrestrial > Soil > Unclassified | place: USA... | reverse complement strand
CACCGAGACTCTTCGCTCGATTTTCGACGCCGCGCGGCGACATCAGCAGCAGGGTCAGGACGAAAAGGCCCGCGAGCTGTGCCAGCAGGTGCTCGCGCTTGCTCCTGACTACGGCGAGGCGCTGTCGCTGTTGGGTAAGTTGGAGCTGAAAGCCGGACGGCTGGAGCTGGCGGCGAGCTGGTTTCAGCGCGCCTTGCGAGCGCATCCGAGCTCGAGCGTCGATCTGTGCAACCTGGGCGCGGTGTACTTCCGGCAGGGGTCGCCCGAGCTCGCGGTCGATACGCTGACGCGCGCGCTCGAGCTCGAGCCCACGAACGTGGACGCGCTCTGGAATCTCGGTCTGGTGCGGCTCGACCTGGGCGAAACCGAGCAAGGCCTGGGGCTCTTGACCCGGGCGGCCGGGCTCCGGCCCCAATCGCGGGCCTTTCAGCTCACGCTCGCGAACGTGTTTTTGGCATCCGACCGCCTCGAGCAAGCTGTGCGACACTTTCGGCAAGCGCTGGCGCTCGAGCCGGCCAATGTCGAGCTGTCGTACCGCGTGCTCGCGACGTTAGTGAACGCCGAACGGCTCGACGAGGCTGAGCAAATCGCGCGCTGGCTGGTGACTGAAGAGCCGGAGCGCCCCGCCCGGCACATTGCTCTCGGCCGCGTGTTGGCGAAAAAACGCGAGTTTTCCGCGGCAATCGCCGCGTTTCATCGAGCCCAGGCGCTCGACCCGCGCGGCGTCGACGTCACCAAGCCGCTGGTGGAGGCGCTGGCCAGCTTGGGACGGATTGACGAAACGGTGACCGAGCTCGAACGCGCCATTTCGGTCGATCCAACGCTAGCCACCGAGCACAGCTCGCTCGTGTTTCAGATGACGTTCAGCGACCGGTACGACGCGCGCGCGCTCCTTGCGGCGGCGCGACGCTGGAGTGACGGGCACGCCCGCCCGCGGCTGGCCAAGCGCCGCCCCCACCCCCACGAACGCGACCCCGCCCGGCGCCTGCGCGTCGGCTATGTTTCGCCCGACTTCCGCCAGCACGTGCAACGCTTGTTCACGACGCCGGTGCTCTCGCACCACGACCACGCTCGATACGAAATCATCGGCTACTCGAGCGTCAAAGCCCCCGATCGGTACACCCAGCGCGCCCAATCGCTGACCGACGAATGGCACGACGTGGCTCGCCTCGACGACCGCGAGCTCGCGCAAAAAATTCGTGATGATCGCGTCGACGTGTTGATCGATTTGACGATGCACATGGCGCACCATCGCCTGGCCGTGTTCGCGGAAAAGCCGGCGCCGGTGCAGCTCAGCTGGCTGGCTTACCCGGGTACGACCGGCGTGGACGGCATCGACTACCGCCTGACGGATCCGTTCTTGGATCCGCCGGGCGCGCCACTGCCGTACTCCGAGCAGTCGCTATGGCTGCCCAAAACGTTTTGGTGTTACGCGCCCGATAGCCTGGAACCTGCGGTAAGCGACCTGCCGCAGCGTCGTCATGGGCACGTCACGTTCGGCTGTTTGAACAACTTCATGAAGGTGAATCAGGCAACGCTCGAGCTGTGGGCGCGCGTGTTGCTGGCCAATCCCGGTTCGCGGCTGCTCATGCTGGCGCCGCGTGATTGGGCGCAAGCGCACGCGCTCGGCATCTTGCAAGAAAACGGCGTCGACCCCGCGCGCGTTCGATTCGTGGATTTGCAGAGTCGAGAAGACTACTTGGCGACGTACGGCCGCATCGACATCGCGCTCGATCCGACGCCGTACGGCGGGCACACGACCAGCCTGGACGCGTACTGGATGGGCGTGCCGGTCGTTACGTTGGTCGGCAAAACGATCGTCGGCCGCGCGGGGTTGTCGTTCGCCAGCAACCTCGAGCTGCTGGACTGGGTGGCGGAAGGACCCGAACAATTCGTGCAAATCGCGACGCGCTTCGCCGGTGATCCGTCGCACCTGCACGGCTTGCGCGCGGAGCTGCGCCAACGACTGCAGCAGTCGCCGTTGATGGACGCTGTCGGTTTCACTCGCGATCTCGAAGCCACGTACCGCGAGGCGTGGCGCCGCTTTTGCGCGACGCCGATCAACAGCTAGTCGTTACCGCGACACGCGGGCGCTGCCGCCCTTCATCAGCTTCAGCACTTCGTCGAGCGTGGCCATGCTGGTGTCGCCGGGGGTGGTCATGGCGAGCGCGCCGTGCGCCGCGCCGCAGTCGACGGCCCATTGCGGACCCTTGCCGTTCAGAAAGCCGTAAATCAAGCCCGACGCGAAGGAGTCGCCGCCGCCGACGCGGTCGAAGATTTCCATGTCCATGCGGCTTTGCGACGAGAAGAATTGGTCACCGAAAGCGCAGACCGCACCCCAATCGTTCTTGGTCGCGGTCTTGGCGTTGCGCAGCGTGGTCGCGACGACCTTGAAGTTGGGGTACGTCTTCCTCGCCGTCTCGATCATCTTTTGGAAATGCGCGGGGTCGAGGCTGGTAAAATTCTCGTCGATGCCCTCGATCTCGATGCCGAGCGAGGCCGTGAAGTCTTCTTCGTTGCCGATCATCACGTCGACGTATTGGGCCAGCTCTTGGTTCACTTGCTGGGCTTTGGCTTTGCCACCGATGCCCTTCCACAACGACTCGCGGTAGTTCAAGTCGTAGGAGATCAGCGTGCCGTTCTTCTTGGCGGCGATCATGGCTTCTTTGGCCACCAACGGCGTGGTTTCACTGAGGGCCGCGAAGATGCCGCCGGTGTGGAACCAGCGCGCGCCGTCCTTGCCGAACACGCGGTCCCAATCGATGTCACCGGTTTTGAGCTGCGAGACGGCGGTGTGACCGCGATCGGAGCAGCTGAGCGCGGCGCGGACGCCGAAGCCGCGCTCCACGAAGTTCAAGCCGTTGCGGACCGAGCGACCGATGCCGTCGTAGGGCACCCACTTGACGTATCCTTGGTCGACGCCGCCTTGGTAAATCAGGTCTTGGACCAAGCGCCCGATCGGATTGTCGGCGAACGCGGTCACGACGGCCGTGTCGAGGCCGAAGCAACGCTTGAGCCCGCGCGCGACGTTGTATTCACCGCCGCCTTCCCAAGCCTGAAAGCCGCGACTGGTGGCGACGCGTCCCTCCCCCGGGTCGAGACGCAACATGACCTCGCCCAAGGCGACGAGATCCCAACGGCACGCATCTTTGGATTTGACGGCAAGCTCGGACATGGCGGGAAACTACCGACCTTTCATGTCGGCGGCCACGTCCGCCGATCACGACTTTGCGACGATTCTCGGCGAATGAATACGCCGGGGACGGAAGGGAGACATTACCGGTCGCGTCCGGACACTCTGGCCGCTACGACGACATGCTCGCCGAGTACCCGGGCAAGCCGTTGATTCTAAGCGAGACCGGCTGGCCGTCGCAGGTCGACCACATGTCGACCGACGAGACGACCACCGCCGTCGGCGGCGAGCCCAACCAAGCCAAGTTTCATCACGACGCGCTCGTCGGCATGCGCGCCCGCAACCTGCCGATGTGGATGTTCTCGTCGATCGACGAGAAGTGAGCGCCAGCTGACGTTCAGTTGTAGCGAATCAGCACGACGCCGGCGAGCAGCAGCACCGCGCCGGCCACGCGCGCCAGCGAAAGCTGATGGACCGGGAAACCGAAAGCGCCGTAGTGGTCGAGCACGAGCGCGGTGGTGAGCTGACCTGCAATGGCCAGCGACGTCAGCAACGCGGCTCCCAAGCGCGGCACGACGATGATGTTCGTCGATACGATGAACAACCCGCACAGACCACCCAGCCACATCCACCACGGCATGCTCGCCCATTTCGCGAGCGGCGGCGGGTCGCGTTTGGCCACGAGCGCCAGCGCCACCACCGCCGTGCCGACCATGAAGCTCACGAACACGGCTTGGAGCGGGCTGGCCAAGAACTCGCGCAGCTGGCTGTTGATGCCAGTTTGCACGGCGATGACCACGCCGGTCAGCAGCGCCATCACTACGAACAAGACATAGCTAAACATCTTAGGCCGGCTAACCTAGCCGAAACCCCGCAAGATGGTGATTCCCAGCCGCGGGCGGGTGGGATAGATGACGGCGGAATGAGCGAGGTTGCTGATCCCCCCGGGGATCCCGCGATTGCACCGACCGAGCACGAGCCCGGTCACGCGCCGGGGACGCGCAGCCAGTTGGGCGCGCTGGCGCTGGCGTCGCTGGGGGTCGTATTCGGCGACATTGGCACGAGCCCGCTGTACGCGCTGCGCGAGTGCCTGAATCGCGCTCACGGCGTCTCGACCAGCCACGAAAACGTTTACGGCATCGTCTCGTTGGTGTTCTGGGCGCTCACCATCGTGATCTCCCTCAAGTACGTGGCGTACGTGCTGCGCGCGGACAACGCCGGCGAAGGTGGCATCTTGGCCCTGACGGCCCTGGCGACCTCCAGCAAGGGCATGCGGCCCGGTGCCCACAAGCTGGCGCTCGCGGTCGGGCTGTTCGGGGCGTCGCTATTGTTCGGCGACGGCATCATCACGCCGGCGATTTCGGTGTTGAGCGCGGTCGAAGGCTTGGGCGTGGCCACGCCCGCATTCGCACCGGCGATTTTGCCGATCGCGAGCGTGATCCTGTTTCTGCTGTTCTCGGCCCAGCGCCACGGTACGGGCAGGGTGGGCCTCATTTTCGGCCCCGTCATGCTGCTGTGGTTCGCGACGTTGGCCTTGCTCGGCGTCTACAACATCGTTCACCACCCGGGCATCGTGGCCGCGATCAATCCCGTGCATGCGATCGAGTTCTTCACCCGCAACGGCAAGGTTGGGTTTTTGGTGCTGGGGTCGGTATTTCTGGTCGTGACGGGCGGCGAAGCGCTGTACGCCGACATGGGCCACTTCGGTGCCGCGCCCATCCGCGCGGCTTGGTTCGTGGTCGCGCTACCGGGCCTGCTCTTGAACTACTTTGGTCAAGGCGCGCTCTTGCTCGAGCGGCCGGAGGCAATCGTCAGCCCCTTCTACAACATGGCGCCGTCGTGGGGCTTGTACCCGCTGGTCGTCATGTCGACGTTCGCGACCATCATCGCGTCGCAAGCGTTGATCTCGGGGGCGTTCTCGGTCACCCGCCAGGCGTTGATGCTCGGGTTCTTGCCGCGCGTGCGCATCTTGCACACGTCGGATCATCACATTGGCCAAATTTACGTGCCAATCGTCAACTGGCTGCTGATGATCGCGGCCATCACCGCGGTCTGGGGCTTTGCCAGCTCGAGCGGGCTGGCCGCGGCTTACGGCGTCGCGGTCACGCTCGACATGACGATCACGACCGTGTTGGCGTACGTCGTGGCGCGTACGCAGTGGAAGTGGGCGGTTGGCCCCGCGCTGTTAGTGACGATTCCGTTGCTCTGTTTGGAGCTGGTTTTTCTGTCGTCCAACCTGACCAAGATCAGTCACGGCGGCTGGTTTCCGCTCGCGGTCGGCGCGGTCATGTTCACCGTGTTCACGACCTGGCGCCGCGGGCGACAATTGTTGTTCGACAAAGTCAAAGAGCGCACCGTGCCGCTGGAAGACTTCTTCGAGCTGATGATCGTCGAGCGACCGGCGCGCGTGCCGGGCACGGCCGTCTACCTGACCGGCAACGACACTGGCACGCCGCCCGCGCTGCTGCAGGGCTTCTTGCACATGCGCGCGGTGCATGATCGCGTGCTGCTCTTGACCATCATCACCGAAAAGATCGCGCGCATTCCTCAGAGTGAGCGCGTGCGCATCGAGGAGCTACCGAACGGCTTTTGGCGCGCGGTGGCCCACTACGGCTTCATGGAGACGCCGAACGTGCCTCAGCTGTTAGAGCACGCCAAATTCAGCAGCTATTCGCTCGAATACACGACGTTCTTCCTCGGGCGCGAAACGGTGCTGCCGACCCAGAATCCGGGCATGGCCTTGTGGCGTGAGCGCCTGTTCGCATTCCTGACCCGCAACGCCCAGCCCGCCACCGCCTTCTTCGGCATCCCCCCCAGCCGCGTCATGGAAATCGGCTCCCAAATCGAAATTTGAGCAGGCTGATCGCAGAGGCTCCCGTAACGAGACGCCGAATCGGGCACCTTTGACGTTCGAAAAGTGACTCCGGTTCCGAAGTCACTTTTCGTTTTCAGAAGGCGCCGCGGCGACGTTTTCTCGCAGGCCCTCGGCGCGAGCCATCAGCATGACGGCAGTGGCAGCCCAAGAGGTCGTCAGTCCTTGGCGGAGAATGCGGCGCAGTAGCCGGCAGGGTGGATGAGACCCTTCATCAACTTGCAACCGCCGCAGTCAGCGTCGGTGTTGGGCAGGTACTGTTGGCAGCCGTTGCACAGCTTTTGGGGATCCGGCGAGTGATCGGTGTAGTGCAGGGTTTCGCGCAGCTTGGCGTCTTCGGGGCCGAGCTGCGAAGGGGGACAAGTCTCGCTGCGCTTGCAGGCGGTCGCGGCCCACGTGGCGCCGAGCAGCGCGGAGCTCAGCAAAAGGCGACGACGAGCGACGCTTTCTGCCATCGCTAGCGGCCTCCGAACGGCTTGGCCGGCAGGGATTGCAAGTAGCTGTACAGGGCTTGCATTTCGACGTCGTCGAATTGTCCGAACGACTCAACGGGCATCATCGGATCGAGCTTTCGTCCGTCTTGCTTACGCTTGCCGGTGCGCAACACCTGCTTGAAGTCGTCCAGGCTGAAGCCCTTGAGGCCGGTGGCGTCCGGCGTGAGGTTGAGCGGGATCGCCATGTCCGGTGGTGCGCCCGGAATCGGGCCACCGCTCAGGCCTTCGCCATGACAGCCGCTACACAAACGCGCGACGTACTTGCCGTAGGCGGCGTCGGGCGTGGGGCTGGGCGCCTTGACGATGTTTTGGTGATCGATGCGACGCGCGATGTCGATGGGAATCATGCCCAATTGATCGAGCACTTTGCCGAGCACGCCGATGCGCATGCCCTGGTTGGTCTTGGTCTGCGCGGGGACGGTGCGAACGTAGGAGATGGTCGCGGCGATGTCCTCGTCGGGCAGCCAATTGGACTCGTGCGAAGGCATGAAGCGCAGGCCGCGTCCGTCTTTCTTGACGCCATGCGCCAGAAGACGAGCGAGCTCCGCGTCGGAGTAAGCGGCGCCCAGGCCGCCCGCCGTGATGTTGGGCGCCGCGAACGTGCCCAACGGCCCCACGTCGGTCACCGCGCCGCCGCCCAAGTCCTTGCCATGGCAGTCGCTCGCGGCGCACGGCATGATGGTGTGGGCCAGGTGCTCACCGCGCGCGAGCCGCACCGGGTCGGTCGTGCGCTCGATTTGGGGCAACGGCACGTCGTAAACCTTGTCGAGACTGGCGTTGTAGGCCGACACCTTCAGGAAGACGAAGCCTCCCAGGCCGAGCCCGAGCACACCGACCAAACCACCAACACCAATCAGCGCCTTCTTTACCCAAGACATGTATTTTGACGTTACCCTAGTCCCGGTTTCATGGGCAAAGTGGTCAACCTCAACAAGTTTCGCAAGCAGAAGGCGAAGGTCGAGAAAGACAAGCGCGCCGAGACGAACCGGCGGCTGCACGGCCGCACCAAAGCCCAGCGTTTACTGGAGCTGAAACAGCAGCAGCGGCTCGACGGCAAGGTCGAGGGGGCACGTCTGTCGAAGCCTGCCGAAGAGGTCGACTCTTAGGGCCCGCGAATGGCTAAGTCGATCGATCTCGCGGCCGATGCATCCCGCCTGGCAACGTCGTGCAAGAAGACGCAGGCGAAGGCTGCGACGACGGTAACCACAAGAACCTGGACGGCTGCAGCGCTACTTGCAAGATCGAGCAGCCAAAGTAGCCAGCTAGGCTGGGCCCCGCTCCGCTCACCACCGCCGCGGCGTTCGCGGCGCGCTCGCCACGGCCGTGCTGCGGCCGTTCCGTGGGTCGGGCTCGGTGGCTTGACTACGCCCGCCCATGATCGATGATTCGGCCATGTTGGTCGTGCACGTTCAAGTTCACGTATTGCCCGAGCAGGTCGAAGCGTTCATCGCCGCGACACAGAAAAACGCAGCGGAGAGCTTGAAGGAGCCCGGCGTCGCGCGCTTCGACGTCGTCCAGCAAGCCGACGACCCGACGCGCTTCGTCTTGGTAGAGGCTTACAAGACCGCCGACGCGCCTGCTCGACACAAAGCTACCGCGCACTACGCGGCCTGGCGCGACGCGGTAGCGCCGTTGATGGCGAGCCCGCGCACGAGCGTGAAATTCCACAGCGTGTGCCCGGAAGAGCCGCGTTGGAGCACGCCCAGCGCATGAGGGAGCCGCAGGCGCTGAACCCGTTCGAGTTCCTGAGCGCCGGGCGCATCGTGTTCGGCTCCGGCACGGCCCAGACGCTGGGCGAGCGCGCCAAAGCGCTGGGCGCGCGCGCGTTGTGGGTCACGGGGCGCGATCGCGCGCGCGTCGCCGTGCTCGAAAGGCAGCTGCAGCACGCAGGCATCGAGCTGGCCGTCATCAGCGTCGCGGCCGAGCCGCGCGTCGAGGACGCGTTGGCGGCGGTCGAGGCCGGCAAGCGCATCGGGGCGCAGCTAGTCATAGCTTGCGGTGGCGGTAGCGTGCTCGATTTGGGTAAGGCCGCGGCCGCGCTGCTCGCCAACCCACGCGACCCGTACGACTTTTTGGAGGTCGTCGGGCGTGGCCAGCCGCTCACGGCGCCCGCCTTGCCGTTGATCGCGGTACCCACCACGGCCGGTACCGGCGCCGAGGTGACGAAGAACGCCGTGTTGGCATCGACCGAGCACGCGGTGAAGGCGAGCTTGCGGCACGACTCGATGTTACCCGCCGTGGCGCTGATCGATCCGCAGCTCACGCTCAGCATGCCGCCGGCGGTCACGGCCGCGACGGGTCTCGACGCGTTCACCCAGTGCCTCGAGCCGTTCGTCAGCTGCCAGCACAACCCGCTCACCGACGCGCTCGCTTTGGAAGGGTTGAAGCGAGGCGCTCGTTCGCTGCGGCTCGCGTTTCGCGATGGCAGCAACCTCGCTGCGCGCGAAGACATGGCGCTGTGCTCTTTGTTCGGCGGGCTCGCGTTGGCCAACGCCAAGCTGGGGGCGGTGCACGGACTTGCGGCGCCCCTCGGCGGCCAGCTCGCCGCCCCTCACGGCGCCGTCTGCGCCCGCTTGCTGCCGCTGGTGATGCAGACCAACGTGGCCGCCCTGCGCGCCCGCGCTCCGCACAGCCCCCTGCTCCGGCGCTTCGAAGACGTCGCGCGTCTGCTGACCGGCGGCGCCAGCGCGACCATCGAAGACGGCGTCGCGTTCGTGGCCGAGCTCGCGCACGAGCTCGCGATCCCGCCACTTTCCCGCTACGGCCTGACCGCCGACCAGATACCGAGTCTGGTCGCCAAGGCGGCCGTGGCCAGCAGCACCAAGGGCAACCCGATCGTCCTCACGTCGGTCGAGCTGACACAGGTTTTGGAACGGGCGCTTTGAGCCGTTCGGCGCCGGCGCCGCACCAAGGCGCGCGGAGCGAGGCGCTTTGAGCGGGGTAGTGCGTGCGGGTACGCAAATAGCGGCAGAGGTGCGGGCGGGGGCGGTGCCAAAAAAACCGCACCACGACGAGCAGCCGAGGCGCGTGATGTGTATTAAGCTTAGCGATTCGGCCTCGGTCAGGCGAGGCAGAGAAGCAGGTACGAGGCAGCGATGGCTTGGTCAATCCTCATCGTCGACGATTCATCTCTGGTTCGGTCCCAGCTCCGAGCGGCGCTGGAGGCCAAGGGTGCACACGTGGTCGAGGCCGAGAACGGCAGCGAAGGCCTCTGGCGCGCGCGTGAAAATTTGGTCGATCTCGTCATCGCCGACATTCACATGCCGGTCATGGATGGCATTCGCATGGTCGAAGAGCTGCGCAAGCTGCCCGAATACGCGACGACCCCCATCTTCATTCTGACGTCGGACGCGGCTACTTCGCGCGCCGACGAAGGCAAGAAGGCGGGCGCCAACGCCTGGATCTTGAAGCCGGTGAAGCCAGACCTGCTGTGGAAGGCCATCGAAAAGGCGCTCTTCGGTCGCAGCAGCCTCCCCGCGGTCCAAATCGGCGCCGTCGTCCCGCCCACGACGAGCGGATCCAAATGAGCGGAGACAAACAGGTCCTAGTCGTCGATTCCGCCAACGGCGCGCTGTCCTTCGTGATGGAGGAGCTGAACGACCTCGGCTTCCGCGTGATCTGGGTGCCGACGCTGGCGGCGGCGCTCGAGTTCATCGAAGCTCGGCCCAGCCTCAGCTTGATCGTCGCCAGCTCGGCGGCCACGAAGGTAGGCGGCCTCGAATTTTTGGCGCGCGTGCGCGACTTCGCCCCGGACGTGCGCATCATTTGGGGCGCCAAGGGCGAAGCGCCGACCGCCACGCCCGCGCCGACGAACCGCAATTCGCCCGACAGCTTGCTGCCCGAGCCGGTGCGGCCCGACGAGCTGCGCAGCGCCATCTCGGAGCTGCTGGCCGAGCACTTTTACCCGCCTGCTATCGCCGAAGCCGTGAAACGCGCGTCGCTCGAGGTGTTGGGAGCAGTGCCGGGCTTCCAAATCGAGGGTGGTGCGTTCCTGGTCGCCAACCAAACCGCGCTCTCGGATCTGAGCGCGGTCATTCCGTTCACGGGCGGCGTGTCGGGTCACCTGATGGTTGGCTTGACCAACGAAGACGCTCGCGCGGTCTATCAAGCATTCCTACCCGGTGTTCGTCCGATCCGTATCGATCGGATGGAAGACTTGGTCGGCGAGCTGTGCAACCAAATCCTCGGGCGCATCAACGCGTTCTTCAACGAGCGATCGGTGTCGATTCAACACGGTACGCCCATCTTCATTCGCGCGGCGGGCAGCACGTTGCGTTACCCCGGGCGCCAGCCGTCATTCGCGGTAACGCTCGTGCGCGAGAACACGCGCGTCGCCCTCGAGTACTACCTGGCCCACTTCGATCGCGCCAAGCTGCAAGCGCCCGTCAACACCCGCGTGCTGCGCCTCGGGGAAATCCGTTATCTCTGATCCGGGTTGCGTGACGGCTAGCCCGCCAAGCGCGCTAGCTCGTCGTGGGCGGCGTATCGCGCGGAGCCGAACGTCCATTCCCGCGTGATGCGGATCATCGAGCTCAAGACGGCAATGTAGCGCTCGAGCGTCGCCGTCTCGGTCGCGGTGAAGCTCGGCAGGGCAGACGACCGCGCCATGAAGCCGTCGACCTCCGCGTTGCACAACTTGACGGCTTGTGTCAGCGCGGCGCCGGGTAAGAGTCCCCGCTGGACCTCGTAAACGATCGCCAGATTGTGCACGTCGCCCAACATTCGCTCTTTTTCGAACGACAACACGTCGTTGATCCAGCACACGATGCCGCCTGCCAGCTGTCGCAACTCGAGCACCTGTGGATGGGCCTTGACGCGCGGCGCGAGCACGAGCTGCTCGAGCGGCTCAATCAACGAGAAAAACGGCGGCACGGCCCCCGCTGCTGGCCGCAGCAACAAGTACGAGGACTCTTGGGGGACCCATTTGCCGGCGCGGTTGTTGGCCTCCCATAGCATGCCGCCGAAGTAGGCCTGGTTGCCGATACGGAAATCTTCCACCTGCTCGGGCGTGGCCATTTGCCGGAGGCGGCCGACGATGTTGCGCAGCGACGCAACCGAGACGCTCTCGCCTGCGACCGGCGCAGCGCCGCTGAACACGGCGTCGAAGCGCTCGAACATGTCAGCCAGCGCTTCCGGCCGCCGCCCAACGTCCGACTCGTCGCCCAGGTCATCGAGCGCGAAGGCCCAGCACAAATAGTCGGTGGCGAGCGACAGCTGAGCGACGCCCGCATTGGGATAGAAACCTGCGACCATCCACGCCATCCGCGCTACGCCGAACTTGTGAGCCAGCCGCTCGTCGTTGAACCAACGCTTCATCCAAGCCAGCGAATGGTCATGAGCGGCCTGCACGTGACGGTTGATCCGCACTGGAAACGGGCAGCGCAGCGCGTCCGCGATGACTCGGCGTGACGGGACCTCTTCATCCTTCCAACGTGGGGGTATGGTGGACTCGAGCATTGCTCTTTCTGCCGAAGTCAGCGGCAACCCCAGGTAAGACTTAAGCGTAGGGGGTGATAAATTCGCTTACCCCTCCCGACCCACCCCCGTATGAGGGTAAAAGTGGTCGGTTACCCCACGTCGTGACTATTTCGCCGACGGGAGTTTGGTCGGGGCTGACTAAAGTTGTCGAGCCAACGGTCGATTCCTAACTAGTTCGACTCCGTTGCGTCGCCTCGACCCTCTCTCATGCCGCCCCCGTCCTACAGCGCGATCGAAACAGAGCGAGCCGGCAATCACGTCCTGCTCACGCGCATGCGCGGTCACGTCACCCGCGCGCTCGCGCAGGGCCAGTTCGAGCAGTTCCGGGTCATCCTCGCGGCCACTCCCAGCCCGGGATGGATCATCGAGCTTGGTGAGATGACGGGCTTCGATCCAGGCGCGGTGTCGGCGGGCGCACTCTGGTTCAGCGCCTTCAAAGATCGCGGCGGCGAGCGTGTGGTTTTCGTCTCGGCGTCGTCGGCGGTAAGAATGGTAGCGGCGTCGTTGGCGTTCGCGGTACACGCCAAGATCGCCTCGTACGACACGCTCAAGGATGCCTACGAGGCGGTGGGCCTGGGCAACGTCGAGCCACGCCCGAGCTTGCTCGCGTTCCCACCCACCAAAGCCGGCTGAACGAGCGGCGGGTGCCGACTACGGGTGCGCGCACACGGCTCGTCGCATCGACGAGCCAGCGCGCCGTGCTCGCTTACGGCGCTGAGTTGTGCCAATTAGGCTGCATGCGCATTCTCCAGTTGGCTTCCTTGGCGTTGGTGAGCGGGGCGATGGCGGCGGCGGCGTGCGGAAGCAGCGACAAGCAAGTCGTGGTGCGCGGTCAAGCGGGCCAGGCTGGAGACGCCGGGGCGCACGGAGTGGTCGACGGTCGACCCACCGAGCAGGGCGGCGCTTCCACCCAGTCGGAGGCGGGCGCGGCCGGGGCCGATAGCGGCGGACTCGGCGGCATGCCTGCGGCCGGGGGTACGCCTGCGGCGGGCGGTGTGCCCGCGGCGGGCGGCGATACGACCGGACACGATGCGGGCGCGGGCGGGCAGGGTGGAGCCGCGCCCGAGAGCGTCGCCGACATTGGCTTCGACGGCTCGGATACGTTGCCGGCCAACCTCGACCCGGGCACGGCCGTCCTCACCCCTTCGCAAGGCTATGAGCCGCTGGGACGGGAAGGGAACCGATTTGGTTCGACATTTTTACGCGGGCCCACCGGCACCGTCATTACGCTCACTTTGACCGAGCTGCCGCCACACCAGACGCTCTCACTCAGCCTGCTGTTCGCGGCCATCGACTCACTGGATGGCGAGGGCACCTTTCCGGCCGGCGACTATTTCAAGATCACGCTCGACGACGTGATCATCTTTCGCGAGTCGTTCGCCAATGCGATTGACACCCAAATTCAGAGCTACGACCCGCCCGCTGAAGTCGTGTTGGCGCGCCACCAGGATCTCGGCTTCCAGGGCCCCGGGGGCTACTACACCGACAGCGCTTATGACTTTGGCCTCGATCCGGCGCTGCAAGCTATTGCCCACACGGCGTCAACGGCGACGTTGAAGTTCGAGCTCGAAGGCGAAGGGGTGCAGAGCATCGACGATGAATCCTGGGCCATCGACAACGTTCGCGTCACGGCACGCTGAGTAACCGATAACCTGCGCACGGGCGTGAAATATCCGGCCACGTTGATCACGACCGCTGAACTGAGGAGCAATGAAGCCAGCCGGGATGCATCGGCCGCGAGATCGAGCGACTTAGCCATTCGCGGGCTCTTAGCCGCGCGTCGCTAGTGACCGGCCGGCGCGCTCGGTTCGGCGTCGTCTTTGACGTGAAATGGCGCAAAATACGCGGCTATCACCGAAGGAATGGACGCGACCAAGCAGAAGACGAAAAAGTGCTGATAGCCCAGCTTCTCTTGCACGATGCCGCTCAACATCGACGGAACCATCATGCTCCAACCCATGATCGAGGTCGCGAACGCGTAGTGCGCGGTGCGGTACTTTCCAGGCGACATCTGTTGCATCATGTACAAGATGCTCGCGACACAGCCGAAGCCGTAGCCGAACTTCTCGATCGTAACCAGCAACGATACGAGCGCATGACTCGGCGCGTGGCTGGATGCCAAAACGACGTAGCACACGTGGGGCACGTTCATGGCCAACGCCAAGACGACGATCGAGCGCCGCAGAGTGAGCTTGGCCGCGAAGATGCCGCCCAACAGCGTGCCGACCATGAAGCCAACCGTGCCGAACGAACCGTAAATGGTTCCGAGCGCTTGATTGGACAGACCGAGCCCGCCTTTGGCGACGGTGTCGATCATGAACAGCGGCCCAATCTTTTCGATGAAGCCCTCACCGCTGCGATACAGCAGAATGTACAGCAGCCCGAGCCAGATGCCGCGCTTCTGAAAGAAGCTGACCAGCGTCGCCAAAAACGCCTTGAGGCCTTCGACGACACCGGTGGGCGTCGCCGACGAACGCTCGTCGGCGGGCAGCATTCGCGAGTGCCAGACGCCCAAGACCGCCATCAAGGCCGCCAGCACCCCCATCACGATCATCCAGCTGTATTGCCAGGCGCTGAGCTCGGCGGCGGGTCCGGTGCTGCCGCCCAGCCGTTTTTCGAATAGGTAACCCGTAAGGGTTACCAGCAGGCCCGACGCGACGACTTTGCCGCCGTTCCAGCACAGGCCCTGGGCGCCGACCCAGGCTGCTTGCTCTTTGGCGGTCGTGACGGCCATGTACGCGCCGTCGGCCGAGATATCGTGGGTCGCAGAGAGGAACCCGGTCACCCAGAAAAACGCCAGCGTAAGCCCCATGAAGCTCGGCAACGGCAGCGCCAACGCGACGCATGAGAGCGCGAGCGCCATGGCAAACTGGGTACCGAGCACCCAATGCCGCTTGGTCTTGAACATCTCGGTGATGGGCGCCCACGCAAACTTGATCGACCACGGCAGGTACAGTGACCCCGTGTAGATGCCGATGTCGGTGTTGGAGACCCCGAGGTTTTTGTACATCAGGGCCGCCACCACGCTGACCGTGACGTACGGCAGTCCTTCCGCGAAGTACAAGGTTGGCACCCAAAACGCCGGGTGCGCGCGCTTCTTGGTGGCGAGCGTGGACGTCGACTCACGCGCTTCGCCGGCAACCTCGGTCGTGGTCACGCTTTGCATGCCCGTCAAGGGTATCGACGCGGTCCGGTGCCACACGTCCAAAACTTCTCATTCCGTTGGCCACGATCTGCGGAGCTCCCGTAACGAGACGCCAAATCTGCCACCTTTGGCGTTCGAAAAGTTCGTGCGCGCAGCATGGGGGCCGTCTTGCGGGTGCAAGTCCCGCCGAAAGGCGGTCACCTTGCTCGACGCGAATCGCAACTGCGTCAGGGACCGATCACCCGCCTTCCCGCCTCCCGCCTTCCCGTTCATCAGGAATGCTCGTCGGCCGCTGTTGCGTAGGGTCATTCTTGCTCGTTCGGCTCGGCCTGGGGACGCAACGGAAGTTTCTGCAAGCGATCTGCGGCGGGGCAGCCCCCAAGATGTTCGGGATCGTTGGGAGCTGCGGCTGGGGCAGCCCCGGGAGTGTGCGGAATGGCACTGGACCTGCTGCGCGCGGGGCTCCATAGCTCAGGCGATGCCTGACTTGGACGGCAAAGTATGCGTGGTTACTGGTGCCAGCTCGGGCATCGGGCGAGTGACGGCGGAGGTGTTGGCGGCGCGGGGGGCCAAGGTCTGGCTCGCTTGTCGCGATAGCGCCAAGAGCACGCCGGTCGTGCAAAACATCACCCGGGCGGGCGGCAAAGCCGAGCTCGTCGCGCTCGACTTGAGCGATTTGGATTCGGTGCGCGCGTGCGCGGCCACCATCTTGGCGCAGGCGGAGCCGCTGCACGTGTTGCTCAACAACGCGGGCTTGGCTGGTCAAAAGCGACTGACCAGGCAAGGCTTCGAGCTGACCTTTGGCGTCAACCACTTGGGGCACTTTCTGCTCACGCAGCTGCTGTTGCCCCGGTTGCTGCAGCAGCCGCACTCTCGAATCGTCAACGTGTCGTCGAAGGCGCACTACCAGGCGCTCGGCATCGATTTTGGCGAGCTCCGGCGGCCGGGCAAAGGCTTCGGCGCGCTGCACGCCTACTCCGTTTCCAAGCTGGCCAACGTGCTGCACGCCAAAGAGCTGGCACGGCGCTACGGTGCACAAGGCCTGCATGCTTACTCGCTGCATCCGGGCGTCATTGCCAGCGACGTTTGGCGGCAGGTCCCGCAACCTTTCCGGGCTCTGCTCAAGCTGCGCATGATCTCCAACGAGCAGGGCGCCAAGACGTCGCTGTACTGCGCCACCAGCCCCGAGGTGGCCGAGCACAACGGCCGCTATTACGATGAATGCCGCGAAAAAGAGCCGTCGGTCGCCGCCCAAGACGCGGCGCTGGCGGCCCAGCTGTGGGAAAAGAGTGAGGCGTGGGTGAGCCGCGTCACTTGAGCGTGTAGTCGAGCACGTACACGTTCGGTGAGCTCTTCTGTGGATAGACGACGCTCAGCTTGTCTTCGGTCAGCAAGCGCGCGGCGTCGATCAACGGGTCCGAGAAGAAGCGCGCTTCGTCGCTGTGATCGAGCAACGACCAAGTCTTGAAGCTGGTGCTGGCCGACGCGGCCGCGATGCGCAAGTCCGGCAAGACCGCGTACAAGTTGCCTGACGCCGTGACCGCGAGCTTGCCGCGGAACAACGCCACCGAGGGCAACGTCATGGCGGTCTTGGTCCATTTGCCCGTCGTGTCACGCCAGTAGTGAAAGTACTGGCTCTTGCTGCGCGCGCTGTCGAAGTTGGCGTCGGCGGCGGCATTGTCGGGCATGTGCGAGAGCAGCACGTGCACGCGGCCCTGAGCGTCGGCGACCATGTGCTCTTGATTGATGAGCCCGCGATTTTGCCCGATGGTCCAAACCTTGAGGCCGGTCGAGCTCGCGCGGATGGCGGTGGTGCCGGCGGTGCCGATGGTCGCGCCGTCGTTGTTCTTCCATGTGCGACCGTTGTCGTCGCTGTAGACGTACAAAATGTCGTGATTGGTGGAGGCGTTGCTGGTGTCACGCCAGCACCAGGCGGCGTGCAGCCGTTTGCCGCCGCGCTCGTACCCGATGCCGTGAAGATAAGCGTTGATGTTGTCGACGATGCCGTCGATGTACTTGCCGAGCGACGTCCAGGCGTGGGTCGTGCCGTCGTACTCCCACAGGTATTCGTCGCCGCTGCCGCTCTCTCCCAGGCGCGCGCTGAACAGGGTCTTTTCGCCGCCCGGCTCACTGATGAAGCGCGGGTAGGTGAGCTTGGTGACGTTGCTGCCGCTCACCAGGCTGCCGCTGGTCGCGTCGAAGCTGGACGCAGCCCACGTGGCGGTCGCAGGCTCGCTGACCACGCCGGCGTGCGACTTTCGATAGTGCAGCGGGCTCCCGTGGTGATCGAACGCGACGTGCAACGTGCCGTCGGCTTCGTTGACGCCGAGCGAAATGGTGTTGTGAGCGTCGGCTTCGCTGTTGGTGTAGTCACTGAACTCGAAGCTGGCCCACGCGCCGCCGGGCAATGCGCGCCGCGCCAACACGACGTGGCGCGCGGCGTTCCAGAACGCCGTGTATTGATAACCCTTGTGAGTGAGTATGGCCTCTTGCTGAAACGACTCGCCGTTCAGGTAGCCACCGTACGAGACGAGGGTCAGGCCGTCACCGCTGAGCTTGACCTCGCCCTCTTTGGTCAGGCCCGGCTCGACGCTGCCCGCGCCCGCCCCTGCACCGGCCACCCCTGCCGTACCCGCCGCCGAGCCGCCGTTGCCGTCGCCGGCCGAGTTGCCGTTGCCGCCGGGGGCGGTCCCGCCGCTCCCAACGCTGCCGGCGGTCGAGCCACCTGAGCCACTGGGACCACCAGCGGTGACGGCCGCGCCGCCGGCGGTCGGGTTGCCCGCGCTGACGATGCTGGCGCCGCCCGCACCCTCGGCGGGCCTGCCTCCGGCGGCGATGGGGCTCGGTTTTTCTTCAGAGCAGCCGCAAATTGCCGCCAGGGCGAGGGCCGCCCAGCGCAGTCGAAAGCGTGGGTGCATGCCCCTCGTTCATGGCCCGTACTCGCGCGACCTTCTCTTTTTGTGAACGTGGCTAGCTCATCATGCGCGAGAATTTTTCGGTCAGCAGCGGGTCCGCGGCCATCTTGGCGCCCCAGGCGGTGGCGACCTGGCCATAGCTCATCATGTCGAGGCCGTAGCGACCGAGCGCGCCCATCATGTCGCCGCGCTGCATGCCCTTCAAAATGCCGACGTAGTCGCTGAGCTTGGCCACCTTCTGACCGGGGAAGACGACCGGATCGGGGTCGCCGGCGTCGCCCTGGGCGAGCGCGTGCTGCGCTTGCTGGGCCTGGGCCATGCGCAAGTGCATGTCCATGTTGCCGTCTTTGATTTCGTCGAGCGCCGCCTTCTCCTCGGCGTTGACGCCCATTTTCGCAAAAGTTTGCAGCTCTTGCAGCTCGAGGAAGCGCTCTTGCAGCTCGCGGTTGGCGTTCAAGGCTTCTTGCCATTCGGGCACGTACAGGTTCAAGTTGCCGTCGGCGTTCTGCAGCGGACGCCGGAAGCGCTGCATCAGCTGCACCAGCTCCGGCGGTGGCGTGCCGAGCGCGGCCCCGCCCATGGCCAGCGCGCCCTGGTGGCCAATCGTACCCATGATGCGATCGCGTTCTTGCGAAAACTCTGCGTACTCTTCCAGGGTCATGCCGCCGTAACGGCGCGTCGGCGGCTTCACGCGGTTGCTCTTGGCCGGATCCCGTTCGAGCTGCTCGAGCCACCCTTCCAAACCGGCCTTGGTGGTCTCGTGGTGGTTGCCCAAGCCGAGCCACACGTGGGGCAACACGTGCTCCCAATCGGTGTAGCCACGCGCCGGCGCCTGGCTGCGCAGCCAGCCGAACAACTGCTCGATTTCCGGGCGCAGCGCCGGGTTCTCTTTGGCGCGAAAACCCAGCGCAATGATGGCCGCGCTCGTCGTCCAGTCGGACGGGCCGAACACCAGCGAAGACAACGCGCCGCGGCCCGGCCCCGACTCCCAAGGTCCCAGGTGCGACAGCACGAGCGCGACCGCGACTTGGCAGCGGTACATCCAGTAGAAGCTCTCGAAGCCCGATTCCGGCGGCGGAGGTGGCGGATCGGTCAGCACCGCTAAAAATCCGTGCAGCCAGGCTTCGCCCCATTGCTGCGCGACCGCGCGGGCCGCGCCGTCCCACACGTCTTGGCGATATAGCTGCGTGGCGATGCTGGCGATGACCTGCTGGGCGCGCGGATCCGCGGCCGGATAGACGCGAGTCGCAGTCGTGCCCTGATAGCTCCAGAGGCGATAGTGCACCTGGGCTTTGTCGGCGCGCGGATCGGGCTGCTGCACCTCTTCGACTTTGATTTCGAGGCTGCCCCGGGCGCCCATGTCGCGCATGGCATTTTCGAACGCCAGGTTCACGCTCGGGGCTTCGAGGAATTTGCTCTCGAGCCCGATGCTGCACTCTAGTCCCTGACCCAAGCACGCGATGATCTGCTTCAGCTCGCGCGCGAACGACCGCGCCGCGTTGGCGGAGGCGTCGCCGGGACCTTGCAGGAAGGTGTAGTAAACCTCCATCGGCTCGAGCTCTTCACACAGCTCGCGGGTCAGGTGACTCCACCATTCGCGCTCGCGCAACGTGAACAGCGCGGTGCGGTCTTCGGGCGTGTTGTAGCCGCGAAAGCGGGCGTAGTGAAACGAGGGCTTGGCGTCGTCGTAATCGGGCTCGCGCGACAAGAGCTCGTGAAACACGTGCGTCGCGCGGTCGTACTGCTTCTGATCCAGGTACGCCCAGCCCAGATCGAACAAAGGTGAGTTGTCTTTGGGATCGATGGCGAGGGCCTGGCGAGCGTGCGGCTCTGCGTCTTGGGGGCGGCCCGCCGAGCGGTAGGCGTTGGCGGCGGCGGTCTGCACCTTCCAGTCTTGGGGAAAGCGCCGCACGCCTTCGAGCGCGACCGTCAAGGTGGCGTTCGGATCACCCAAGCGACGGCGCAACAGCGCCTCACCGAAATACAGCACGACCTCGTTGGGGTACGCGTTGCGCAAGGCTGCAAACAGCTCCGCGCCGGCGCGCACGTTGACCAGCCGTGGGTCATCGGCGTCGGGCGTCGGCGGCACCTGAACGCCGGCGCGCAGCACGGTGCGCACCACGTGCTTGGCGAACAAGTCCCAACCCAGCCGGGTTATTACCTCGGGCTGACACCAACGCGTCAGCCACGGCAAATAACCGAGCTCGGGCGCCACGGCGATGACCCGACACAACAGGTCGATCGCTTCCGGCAGCCGCTTTTGCATCATCAAGATGCGCGCCCGCACTGCGGCCGTGGCGACGTGGATAGCCCCGGTCGCGATTGGCACCGTGGACAGCGGATCCGGCGAGGCCAGCGCGACCTCGTCGGCAAGGTCGAGGTACGCTCGCTCGTTCGGAAAGAGCATCAACGCGTCGGACGCGAACAACATCGCCGAGATCAGCTCACCGCGCTGAAACGTCTCGCGTGCGCGCCCCTGCAAACGCTGACCGAGCGCTTGACGGGCCTGGGCTTCGTTGGGTAGCTCGGATGGATCGAGGGGCTGCGTCGGTTCCATGAAGTCTTTCGCGTGGCGAACGAAGCCGCCCAGATTAGACCGAAAGCCTGGCTCGACGAAACAGCGGCAATGCCGTATGGGGCGGCGTGCAGAACGACACGTCGGTTTCCGTATCGCTCGTGCTGGCTCCTACCCCGGAGCCTTCGGTTTTCGTGGGCCCGGACGGGGTGAAGTATCGGGCCCCGCTCGGCTGGGGTTGTTTGCCACCGGGCGACGCGGGGTTGACCCGGCGCGTGAAGTCGCTGGGACCGTCGTGGGCCGTCATCGAAAAACGCGGTCGCAAAGCGTTCTCGAAGGGGCTGTGGGCGCCGCGTGAAAACATCGAGGCCGCCAAGCTCGCGTTGGAAGCCGAACGCAGCACGCCGGCGTACGCCAAGAAGCGCGCGTCGGCGTCGGCGCGGCGCGACCATGACCAAGCTTCGTACGTGGTGTCGTTCGAAATCGAGATCTCGAATTTTCTGCGCTTTGCGCCGCGCTTCGAGACTCTAGCCCGTGACGTCGCGCGCCAGGTGACCGAGCATGCGACGCCGGTCGGCAGCGGTACGGTGGCGCGCACCAAGCGCATCCCGATCGAGCGTCGCGCCGAATCGGCGGTGATAGCCTGGATGCGGCACCAAACCACCGCTTACGACTCGATGAAGATTGCGCGCATCAAAGGCGAGCGACGCGAGGTGCGGCGCGAGCTTGCGACCATTTCGCGCGCGGTCCTCGATTTACATCGCCGCGACGTTGCCCACGCCGCCAGCGCGTGCCCACTTTGCAAAGCCATCGATGTATGCCGTTCACGTCACTCGGCATCAGCGAATCCAATGGCCGCAAAAGTTTAGTGCGAGCGCGTAATGCGTCGCGGCGCATTGCGCGCCTCTCCCGTCACAGCAAGGTGTTACATTTCCGTCGCAGCCCCGTGCGGCCTTGCATTTGCCGAGTTGGCGGGCAGATTACGGCTCGCGTTCGCTTATTTCACGCGCCGCTCGGCCCGAAGTTCCCCGGCGCGGACACCCATTGTTTTCGAACAGACCAAGCGGTGCCCGTCGGCGTCGTTTAGGTCGCTTCCGAGGAAAAACCGATGCCCACGCCTTCCACTGCTTCGCGACGAATCGCCGCTCCCTTCTTGTTTGCCACCGTGAGCCTGTCGCTCTTCGCGCTGCATTGCAGTAGCGACGAGGGCACGACGGGCGGCGGCGCGGGTACGACCGCGCAACCGACCAGCGGCTCCGGCGGCACGGCAAGCCAAGGCGGTAGCAGTAGCGGTATGGCCGCCGGGGGCGTCATCACGGCGGGCAGCAGCTCGGGCGGCACCGCCGCGGGCGGCACCGCTACGGCCGGTGCGGCCGGCACCGCTACCGCAGGTGGCGGCGGTGCAGGTGGCGGCGGTGGCTCGGGGGGCTCGAGCGCCGGCAGTGGTGGCAGCGGTGGCAGTGGCGGCAGCGGAGGGGGAGCCAGCAGCCCGTTGTTCGCCGCCGTCAAAGCCCAAATGGCCAAGACCTGCGGCACCGGTAAGTGCCACAACGCCGCCAGTGGCGAGCTGGTCTTCCAAACGGCCGACGACGCGACGCTGTACAAAAACCTCACCACGCCGGTGCCGACCGGTACCAAACACTGCCAGGGCAGCACGGCCATCGTGGCGAACGACGCCAACAGCCTATTGCTGCGCGCCATCAAGGGCGACACCACGTGCATGAACAACGGCGCCAGCCAGAACATCGCGCAAATGCCGGACGATTGCCCCGACAACAACCGGCCCTGCCTGACCGCCGACGAGCAGAAGATCTTCACCGATTGGGTCGCGGCCGGCGCCCCCAAGTGACGCGCCGACGTTGCGCCACGTGAGGAAGCGGGAGCCCGCAATGGCTCCCGTTCCCGTCCGTGTCGCGAATTCACCGGCTGTGGACAAAGTGCCTCGCTAATCGCTCTTGTGGCGCGACCTGGTTATGGCTCAATGACAGCTCTCCACCGTGAGCCGTCCCCGCCCCAAAGCGAAGCGAGCTTCGCGCGCCCCGCGTAAACGTCCAGGCGTGCGTGTCTGGCACGAGCTGCCCGACGCCGAGCTGCTGAAGGTGCGGCTGTGCGATCTCAAGCTGAAGATCGCCGGTACGGAGCTAGAAACGCGCGCTGAGCTCATCAACGCCGAGCTGAAGCAGCGCGGGCTTTTGTTTCGACCGCACGTGTGGCTGTCGACCGAATGGTTCTCGCCCGATGGCGTTCCGGGTTTTGCGATTCCGTTCTACTTGGCCCACCCGCGCTTGGTGGAGCTCGAGCAGCGGCAGATGCACGAGGTCGAAGGGGGCACCCCGCGTTCGTGCCTCCAACTGATGCGGCACGAGACCGCCCACGCGCTCGACAACGCTTACGCCTTGCACGGCCGGGACGACTGGCGAGACGTGTTCGGTCGCTTCGAGAGCGACTACGTCACGCACTATCAGCCCAAGCCGTACAGCAAGCGCTTCGTCCGCCACCTCGAGCTTTGGTACGCGCAAAGCCATCCCGCCGAAGACTTTGCCGAGACGTTCGCGGTCTGGCTCGACCCCGCGTCGCGCTGGCGTAGCCGCTACCGCGGTTGGCCGGCCTTACAGAAGCTCAACTACCTCGACGGGTTGATGCGAGATATCGAGGGGAAAAAGCCGGCCACGCGCAAACGCGACTACATCGAGCCAATCACCGAGCTCAAAAAAACGCTCGGCGATTACTACCGCGAGAAACGCGCCCGTTATCGGCTGGCGCTGCGTGAGACGTACGACCGCGATTTAAAACGCCTTTTTTCGGAACCGAGCGGCGGACGGCGCGAGCGCCTCGCGGCCTCCTTCTTACGGAAGGAGCGAGGAGAGATCCGAAAATTGGTCTCGCGTTGGACCGGCGAGTACCAATACGCTGTCGATCGTGTGCTGGCCGAGCTCCTCCAACGCGCCGAAGAGCTCGGCCTAGTGGTGGCCTCCGGTGCGTCACACGTGAAACGAGACGCCATGCTCCTCGTCGCCGCTCAGACGCTCAAGTACCTGAATCGCGGGCACCACCACTTCCCCCGATGAGGAAGAAACTAAAAGTTCTCGTCCTGATGCACGACGACCTCGTGCCGCCCGACGACATCACCGGCTTGTCGGACAAGCAGCTGGCCGACTTTCGGACGGAGTGGGACGTCATCAAAGGGCTCGAAGAGCTAGGCCACGAGGTGCATCGCTTGGGCGTCGGCAGCGACCTGGGTCCCATTCGCCGCGCCTTCGCCGAGCTCGAGCCGGACATTGCCTTCAATTTGCTGGTGCATTTTCACGGCGTGGCCGTGTACGACCAGCACGTCGTCAGCTACCTGGAGCTTTTGCGCAAACGCTATACGGGCTGCAACCCGACCGGCTTGTTGCTCGCGCGCGACAAGGCCATCTCCAAGCAGCTGCTCGCGTTTCATCGCATTCGCGTGCCGCGCTTCGCGGTATTTCCGTTCGGACGCAAGTCGAAGAAGCCGCGCAAGCTCGGCTACCCGCTCGTCGTCAAATCGCTGTACGAAGAGGCGTCGCTCGGCATTTCGCAGGCGTCGCTGGTGACCAGCGACGAAAAGCTCGTCGAGCGCGTCGCCTTCATGCACGACACGTTCGGTGTCGACGTGATCGCCGAAGAGTACATCGAGGGCCGCGAGCTGTACGTGGGCGTGGTCGGCAACCGCCGCCTGCATGCGTTTCCGGTTTGGGAGATGATGCTCGACCAGCTGCCCGAGAACGCGCCGCGCATCGCCACGCGCAAGGTAAAGTGGGATCTGGCGTACCAAAAAAAATATCACATCGACACCGCCGCCGCCGAGCTGCCGCCGGGCACCGCCGAGCACATCAACAAGCTGTGCACCAACATCTACCGCGTGCTCAAAATGAGCGGCTACGCCCGCATCGATTTACGCCTCGCCGCCGACGGTAAAGTCTACGTGCTGGAAGCCAACCCCAATCCGGACCTACAGAGGGCCGAAGATTTCGCGCAGAGCGCGTTGGCCGAAGGCGTCGAATACCCGGTCTTGATCCAGCGCATCGTGAATCTCGGCCTGAGCTACCAAGTGGAGTGGGACACCGCCGACGCCTGATGCGCCCGCGCGCGGTGGTGGTGGTCGATTTGGCGGGCGACCCCGCGGGCAGGCTGATCGCAGAAGCTGCCGTAACGAGACGCCGGATCTGCCACCCTTGACGTTCGAAAAGTGACTTCGGTTCCGAAGTCACTTTTCGTTTTCAGAAGGCGCCGCGGCCGCGGTGGCTGAGCGTGGCGCGCAGCTCTTCCTCCCGTCTTCCCGTCTTCCCGTCCTCGTTAGCAGGCTCCACTTTGGCAGCCGAAATGAAGCGACTCGCCATGTGCGCGCGCGACCACTTGCCCGAGTTGGTTCAGATGCTTGCCTCTCGGAGGCCGAGCGTCAGTTGCGAGGACGCGAGCTGGGACCGGTTCCACTGCGAACGAAGGTTTCATTCAAGGGCGCAGTGATCTGGCATTTCGCCTCGCCTTTTCCGGATTTGTTGCGGTGTGAGGTGGTGTTTGACCTTGCGTGAGTGGCGAGATTTTCGCAAACCACCAGGATGCGCACGCGAGCTGGTGTAATGGCGGTTGCGGGTTGGTTGCTGGTGGTCGCCAGCTGCTCCACTAATAACGGGAACGAGACTCCGGCTACCGGCGGCAACGCCAGCGTTGCGGGTAGCCCCGCGTTGGGCGGAAGCGGCGGAGCCGGCGGTAGCGCGACGCCGGCCTGCGCCGTGGGCCTGTTGAGCTGTTACGGGACGTGCGTGAATGCGCAGTCGGATGGCGAGCACTGCGGCGCGTGCGGCATGAAGTGCGCGGAAGGCCAATCGTGCACGGCGGGTAAATGCCAGTGCGCGGGTGGTCTGACGGCTTGCGGCACGAGCTGCCTGAACCTGACCTCGGACGGCATGAACTGCGGCATGTGTGGAACCGCTTGCATGGGCGCACTGCTGTGCTCGCAAAGCAACTGCTCAGCCACGTGCGCGGCAGGCGAGGAAGCGTGCGGCAACAGCTGTGTCGTCAAGGCGAGTGACCCGACCAACTGCGGTTTTTGCGGCAATAAGTGCATGGGCGGTCAGCTGTGCGTCAACGGAGCGTGCGGGTGTGAAGCCGGCAAGTCGACGTGCGCGGGCGTTTGCGTCGCGTTGGCGAGCGATCCGGCCAACTGTGGCATGTGCGGTAAGCTCTGCAGCGGCGGACAGACCTGCTCGGGCGGCGTCTGCACCGGTGGCGGCCAGGGTGGCGCGGGCGGCACGGGCGGCGCGGGCAACGGTGGTAGCGGCGGCGGCGGCGGTGCCCCGCCCGGACGCAACGGCTGCGCGGTCAAGCCGGGTCTGATCTCCGATTTCGAGGAAGGAGGCGCCTTGGGTGTGGTCATTGCGCACGAGGACCGCACTGGCACTTGGGAGAAGTTCAACGACGGTACCAACACCTCGCAAACGGTGGCGATCGAGGCATCGGGCGGTACCGCGGATTGCGACAAGCTGGCCTTGCACGTCAAAGGCTCCGGCTATTCGACCTGGGGCGCAGGCGTGGGCTTTGCGCTCGCCGGCACCAACATGGCGCCAACGCCGTACAACGCGACCACCAAGCAATTTACGGGCATTCGCTTCAAAGCCAAGCTCGGCAGCGGCGCCGACGCCAAGTCGCCCGTGCGTTTCAACATCGCGACGCCTTGGACCGAGAGCAAAGAGAACTCGGGCGGACAATGCACGCCGACGGCCGTGACCACGACCAAGGCCGCCACCGACTGCTACCAGCACGCCGGCAAGTTCTTGCCGCCGGGCGCGGGCGAGGGCGAGCTCTCGCAGACGTGGAAGACTTTCAACTTCTGCTTCGATCGCGATCTTTATCCGCTGTCGTTGCCGAGCAACTTGACCAGTGAGCAGCGCAACAACATCGGCGCGAACATGCTCAAGGTTCAGTTCCAGTTCAACCAGGGCAAAGACTACAGCGGCCCGTACACCACGATGTACCCGGGTTTCTCGAAGGCGCTGGCGTTCGACTTCTGGGTCGACGACGTCGAGTTCTTCACCGGTGAGTGCCCGAACAAGGTGACCTCGCCTTCCAACGGCGCGCCGGCCAAGGCGTTCCCACAGAACGCCAACGTCGGCACGTGCGCGCCGGCCTCGAACGCCGCCAAATTCGCGGCGGCGCTTGCCCAGTCGTACGCGCGCTGGACCAAGAACTTCGTGCAAGACGACCACATCGTGGCCCCCGAGCAGCAGGGCGCCATCACCTCCGAAGCCATGGGCTATGGCATGATGATCGCGGCCGCGATGGGTGACAAAACCGCGTTCGACAAGTTCCACAATTACGTGGTGAAGAACGGCGGTACCGGCACGGGGCTGATGACGTGGAAGAATGGCGGCATGGGCTCGGCCAGCGACGGCGACATCGACATCGCGTATGCGCTGCTGATGGCCAACGTGCAATGGGGCGGCTACAAAGCTGCCTCTGACGAGATGTCGAAGGCGATCTTTGACAAGGACCTCGACACGAACAAAGTCGTGCGCGGCGGCAGCACGTTCCAAAGTGCGCCGTTCAATCCGTCGTACTTCGCCCCCGCAGCGTTCCGCAAGTTCGGCGGCGCGGACTTCAGCGGCGCCATCACTGAAAACTACAGGCTGGTCAACGCCAACGTCACGGGGGCGACCAGTGGCGTACCCACTGACTGGGCAGATCCTTCGACCGGTAAGCCATCCGGTCCAGGTAGCGCGCAAGTCACGAGCGAGATCACCGACGGTAACAACGGCGCGATGGGCTACGACTCGGCGCGCGTGCCGTGGCGGCTCGGGCTGGACGCCTGCTTGGGCGGCGGCAACACGACCGCTCTGAAAGCGATCGTCGACTTCTTTTCCGCCAAGTACGACTCGGGCGCGAGCATCGACCTGATGAAAGCCGGTTGGTACAAGACCACCGGTCAACCCCATCCGATGTCGAAAGATCTGCAAGGCTCGTACATCGGCCCGATCGGCGCGGGCGCCATGGCGATGGGCAACACCGCGATGCGTGATCGCGCGTTCCGCACCATGCTCGACATTCTCGAGAGCGGGGACTTCAACCACACGTACTTCCCGTCGACGGTAGGGCTTTTGACCGCGCTGATGATGAGCGGCAACTTCCCGACTCCTTGAGCATCGGCGCCGGGGCGCGCAACTTACTCAGGCCGCTGGCGTCACGCGACGCTCGAGCGGCCTGGGCGCGCGCCGGCCAACCGCGAACGCCAGCAGGCCCATCGGCAAGGCCAAAAGGTCGGTCACGTCGGCGGTGGCGTGTACGGGCCGCACCTTGGGCAGCGCTTGGTCCGACAACACGGCCGCGAGCGCACGAAACGGCCACTGCGCGGCGCCCAGACCGTAGCGGAACCAAAGCTCGGCCGGGTACCACACCTCGGGCAGCGCAAAGGCCAGCCAGGATGCCGCGACGCAGGCGGTGAGCCAACGGTCGCCGGTGGCTACATCGAACGGTTTTTTCCAGATACGCGCCGCAGCCAGCTCGAGCATGGCGTGCGTGAACACCGGTAGCACCACCACGCCCGCAAAGTCGGACAGCTTGCCCGTCCACCAGCCGGGGCAGACTCGCTTCAACACGTGATCGTTCAGCGCGAGCGTGAATAGCGCTGTGAGCGTGACGGGGTGAACGAGCGCCGCACCGGGCGCTTGGCTGCGGGTCATGGTTGGCTGACCTCGATCGTCCAAGGTGGATCTACCGGGCCGACGCTGCTGGCTTCTTGGCTGGCCACGTCGACCAGCACCTTGGAAGTGACGTCGAACGTCCAATCGAAGCGGACCACGCCGCCGCTCTCTCCCTGATCTTGGCGCGAAACCGCGACCGCGAAATGCGCCGTGCAGGACCCGCTCGCTTTGGGGTTCTCGCAATCGCCGGTGAAGTAGATCGGCTGCGCTTGGTTGAAATGCTCGAGCTCGACCTTTTGCGTGCCGGCTCCCTCTGGTGTGCTCAGCTGGACGTCGACGTACGGCGCCACTTTGCCCTCGTCCAAGCCGGTCGTCGTGATCGTGCCGTCGACCAGCGCCGACGCTTCGTCGGTGCTTGGCACGCCATCGGCCGCCAGATCGTCGGCGTGCAATGAGACGATGAACGTCGCCGCAGGTTGGTCGCGCGTCAGCTCGACGAAGCCGCCGTCCACGCCGCTGCGGGCAAAGGTGTAGGTTCGTGGATACCGAGGTTCGTCGACGTCACTGGTGCCGAGCAGCGCGGCGGTGCTGCAGACGATGGCGGTGGCCAGCAGCCACGCGGGCGGTGCCGTGACAGCGTTGTCAGGGGACGCGGCCGTTACCGAAGCTCGCTTACGCCCAAATTGCAGCCATCCCGCCTTCATGCCTGCGAGCTCAGCAACGGCCGTGCCGCGCCGTTATTCAATCGCGATGGCTCGTTCGCGCATGACCGCGAGCTCGGCTTCACTGATGCCGAGCTCGCGCAGCACGGCTACGGCGCCGCCGCGTTGCTCGATGTCGTCGAGGACGGCGTGCAGGCTGTCGGGGCGTTGCGATCGCCCAAGTGTGAAACGCCAGCGCGCCATCGACGCGTCAGTCCAACACCACCCGCCAGAAGGAGGGCGGGCTGACGATCTCGACCCCGACGATGGTTTTGCCGTCTTCCGAGATGAACTTAGGGTACTTCAGCAATAGGTCGCTCGGGGCTTCGTAGCCGCGATTCGCCAGCTCGGTGACGATGGTTCGAAGCTTGTCGACGTCCGTCCAAATGAAGGCCAGCGGCGTATCGCCGGACGTTCCGACGACGGTGCTGCCGTCGTTGGATACGGCCGTCGGAGACGAGTATTGAGCCCCCGGCAGCACGCCCAGCGGGGTGAAGACTCCGCCTTTCCAGCGATAGCCAACCCGCGTGCTCGTGGAAATAACGTACCCCTCGCCGATCATGACCGGGGCCGTGCCATTCACGTTGCTGATTGCGGTGTTGTCCCACGCAGCGTTGTTGATCTTGGTGATGGCGCCGGTCGGCGCGTACCAAAGCCCATAGCCGCCGGCTGCAAGCTCTCCCGCGACGTACTTGCCGTCCTTACTGATGCCGTGCGTGAAATTAAACTCTTTGATTACGGTGAGCTGGTTCCCGTTGATCAGCATGCCATACGAGGCACTGTCGAAGGTGTCCCAATACTGGCCGGCGACGTAGGTGCCGCTGCTCGATAGCCAGCGAATGGTCCCGCTCGTCGCGAAGTTCACCGGCGCGGCCGAGCCTACCCACCTGGTTTGAGACCAGGTCGTATCGGTGCACGAAGGCGGATTCGCGCAGCCCATTTCGCCCGTAATCACGTTGCCGTCGGCGCTGATCTGCAGGCCGTAGCCGAAGTTTCCGTAGGCTTGAAGCTCGGTGATGGTGCCATCCGCGGCCACTGCCGCTGGATAGCCCATTCGGGCGCGATCGAGCGTGGCGGCGAAGCGCGAGCCGTCACCGCTCATGCTGTTGAGCGAGCCGAAGCTCGCGTCCGACGGCAGGTTTTTGTAGCTGATAACCTCGTACGTCGCGCGACAACCGCAGACTCCGCCGCAGTCGACGCTGGTCTCGTCCACGTCTTTCTTGTCGTTGTCGCAATGCGCGGCGAGGCACGTGCTTCCGCTCCGGCCAAATTTCTTACCGCCTCCGCTCACGCACGTAGCACCGCCGGAACACTGGGTGCTCGCAGTGCAAACGCCTTCGCCAGCGGCGCAGGGGCAATCGACCGTGCATGTGCGATTGGCGGCGGTGCCGCAAACCGGTTTGTCGGTACACACCACGTCGCTGACCGAGGTTCCGGCTTGGGTTTGGTTCTGGTTGGCGCTGCAAACCTTCCAAGCTTGGCAGGAAGCGGCGTTGGTCGTCGTCGAGAAGGTCCCCGAAGAGCAGGCCTTGCACGTGCGGTCTTTGAGCGCGCTACCGGCGGTAGCCGAGAAGCCCGCGGCGCAATCGGTCCACGCCACGCACGCGCTCAGATTGGCAGATGCCGTGAACGTTCCGCTCACGCACGCCTGACAGACGCGGTCGCTCGTAGCGGTGGCCGAAGTCAAGACGCGCGTGCCCGCGGCACAAGTGGTGAGCGCGGCGCACGCGCGATTGGCGGTCGCGCTGGGCGCGCCCGACTGATACTGGTCGGCGGTGCAGGTCGTCCAGGCGGCGCACGAGGCGGCGTTCAGCTGCGTACTGTACGTGCCCGTGCTGCAGGGGGCGCACTGACGGTTGCTCGTCGCCGTGGGGGCCGCCGTCTGCTGGCTGCCGGCTTGGCAGACGGTCAAAGCCGAGCATTTTCGGTCGGATGCGGCCGTCGCGGGATTCGCCTCGTACTCGGTCGCTTTGCAGACCGTGAGAGCCAGACATTGGCCGTTGCTCTCGTACTTGCCGGCTCCGCACGTCGAGCAGACTCGATCCGAGGTGGCGCTGGGCGCGACGCTTTGGCTTTCACCAGTCTTGCACGTGGACCAGGGAGCGCAGGTCGCCGCGTTGAGCGTGCTGCTGAAGGTGGAGGCGGCGCAGGGGCTGCACTTGCGATCGCTAGCGTTCGTGGGGCTCGCGCTCACGTAGGTGCCGGCGCCGCAAACCGACAGCGGGCTGCATTCGCGGTTCGCACCCGCGGCCGGGGGCGTCTTTTCGTACTCGTCTTCGCCGCACTGGGTAAGCTTGGCGCAAACCCGATCTTTGTCGGTGCTAGGTGGGCTCTGCTCGAATTCGTCGGCCTCGCAGATCGTCAAGTCTTGGCACGCCGTTCCGTCGTCGTACTGGTCCTCGGTACACCCGGTGGGCTCGCCGCCGGCGGCGCCGCCGGTGCCGGCGGCGCCGGGGCTGTCTACAGCGTCGTCGCTGCCGCCGCTGGCCATGCCCGCGCCTGCGGTCTCGGGAACGCTCGGCTTGCCGCCAGTACCGCCGACAGCGGGGCCTCGGCCACCGTCCACGGTGCTCGGGTCGCCCCCGGCACCGCCAGCACCATCGAGGAACTTGTGGCCCGAGCCGCAAGCGATGACCACCCCAACCAGCCCAAACAGCGCAGCCCTCATGCGCGCGTTCCTAGCCTCGCGTTGGTTGGTCGTCCAGGCGCTCCCTAACGCTTTTGGGCGACGGTTGGCTGGAATGGAGCGGCGCGCCTGGGGCAACGTAGTTTCCTAACCTGCTCGGTCCCGCCCGAAGTACCGCGGGGCAGGACTTGGCGGCGCTGGCGATGACGGCCGCACCCAGCAGCCAGACGGGCGGTGCCGCCAGAGCAGGGTCCGGGACGGCCGCGGTTGCAGAAGCTCGCTGACGCCCAAATTGCAGCCATCCCGCTCTCCTGCCGGCGAGCTTAGCAACGGCCCTGCCGTGCTTTCATTCAATTCGCGATCGCGTTTTCGCGCAGGACCGCTAATTCGTCGTCGCTGATGCCCGCGTCGCGCAGCACGGCTTCGGCACCGCCACGTTGCTCGATGTCGTCGAGGACGGCCTCGAGGCTCTCCGGATAGGCGCCCACATTGGCCTGCGAAAGCAGGTATTCTTCCATCACCGTGGCGCGGTCGGCGCCGAGCGCCAACAGCAGCAGCGCGCCCACGACGCCCGTGCGATCACGCCCGTAGGTGCAGTGAAAGTAGATAGGGTACGCGTTGCGATCGCCAAAGGCGTGAAACAGCATCGCGATCGACGCCGTCTCGTGCAAATCATTCAGGTAGTCGGTGGGGCCCAAGCCGTACGGCACCGGCAGCGGTGCGAACACGCGCTCGGCTTCGACGCACGATGCGTCGGGCAATGAGGTTCGCTCGCCTTCGATGCGCAGGTCGAGCAGCGTGCGCAGGCCCAGCTCGGCGGCTCGCGAACAGCCGTCGGGCGTGAGCCTCAGCGGCGGTCCGCGGTAGATGGCGCCACACGCTACGGTTGCGCCGTCGGCCAGCGGTGTGCCGCCCAAATCACGAGCGTTGATGAGCTCGGGCGTGAGCACTGCTTGGTGCGGCTCACAATCGGCCGCCGGCGCTCCTGCGGCTCCCCCGGTCGGAGGCGCGGAGCCTTGACCCCCGGCGGCGGCTTCAGCGGATTCGGCGCCGACGACGCCGGGCTTGGCCGCCACACGTTCGGTACCGCGCCCGGTCGATCCGCCCGGCGCCAGCGCGGCAACGGGACGGTCGGAGGAGCAACTCGCCGTCGCGAGGGCGAGGGCAAGAGCGAGGGCACAGCGGGTAGCGGAGCGCATCGGGTCGCTAGTATTGGTTGCTTCAGCCGGATTTTCCAGGCGGGTTCGCTCAATCGTGCGGTCTTGCTTGGTCGAGCGCGACTGGGCGGAACCGAGTATGGTCTGGTTCCCATCGTGGCCGAGGCGGATTTCTTCAGGGACGCAGCCAAGCAGAGCACCGCCCGCTCTGTGAAACACGTCGAAGCGCAGACCTCGGCCGAGGTCGTGGTCGCGGTGCGGCGGCGCTCGGGCGACTACCGCGTGCCCGCCTACCACTTTGGCCTCTTCGTTGGTGGGGCGGTCGTGCTCTACCTGTTGGTCGCGCCGCAAGTGTTCACCATCGGCGACATCGCGCTCGACGGCGCGCTCGGGTTCGGCGTCGGTTTGGCGTTGGCGTTCAACGTGTCGGCGCTGCTGCGGCTGCTGGTGCGCGAGCCACGGCTGGCCAAGAGCGTCGCGGAGGCCGCGCGCGTGGCCTTCTACGACCTCGGCATTACCCGTACGTCGGGCCGAAACGGCCTCTTGGTGTTCGTCGCGACGTTCGAGCAGCGAGCGTTGGTATTGGCCGATATCGGCGTCGACGTCGCGGCCCTCGGCCCGGGGTGGGACGAGGCCTGCCGGGCAATGTCGCGTGCCGTCAAGCAGCGAGACCTCGAAGCCTTCGAGCGAGCGCTCGAGAGCTTGGGCCCGATTTTGGCGGCCCGCATGCCGCGCTCGGCGGACGACGTGAACGAGCTGCCCGACGAGGTGCAGTGATGTCGCGCGCGCAACGACGCAGCTGGTTGCTGCTGCTCGTGGTGTTGGCGCTCGTGCTGATAACCGGGCTGGCGCTCGCGCGCCCCGGCGGGGGGCACTCGTATTCGGGTGGCTCACGCTCCAGCGGTAGCTCGCGCAGCGGCGGCGGGGGTGGCGGGGATGGTGGGTTCCTGGTCGAGATCTTGATCTACCTCGTGATCGAGAACCCCGCCGTCGGTATCCCGCTGATCATCCTCATTGGTATCGGCATGCTGGTGCGCGCGGTGATTCAGCGCGGCATGAAGTCGTGGTCGACGACGTCGACCGACGTCTCAAAAGTGCAAACCCACGAGCGCGAATCCTCGGCACCGCGCAAACGGCTGGAAGAGCTGCGGGCCGTCGATGCGGAGTTTTCGGTCGTGCTGTTCGAAGACTTCGTTTACATGATGTACCAGGCCGTACACCGCGCGCGCGCCCTTGGTACCGGCCCGCTCGCGGCCTACCTGGACCCAGCGCTGGCCGCGGCTCTGCCCGACCCCAACCTGGCGGACGTGCAAGGCATCGTGATCGGCGCTTTGCGTTACGAAGACTTCTCGGGCGACTCGGGCGGCGTCCGCGTCGAGCTGGAGATCGAGGCCAATTTCGTGGAGCTGCTGAAGACGGGGCAGCAGCACCGCTTCTACGTCGTCGATCAGCTCGTGCTCACGCGCGGCGCGGGCGCAAAATCTCGTCCGTTCGCGCGCGCCCACAAGTTGGACTGTCCCAACTGCGGCGCGCCGCTCGAGTCGATGCGCGGCAGCCAGTGCAGCTACTGCCGCCAAGAGGTCGGGTTGGGGCGCTTCGACTGGATGATCGCGGAGCTGACGAACGTGACACGCGAGCCGCGCGGTCCGTTGCTCACCGGGGACACGCCCGAAACCGGCACCGAGCTGCCCACCCTCGCCGACGCGGCCGCGCCCGCGCGCTTTGCTCAGTTGCAACAGCGAGATCCGGGGCTTACCTGGCAGAGCCTGACCAGCCGCATGGCGCACGTGTTCGGGGCGTTACAAGTGGCGTGGTCGGGCCGCGATCCGCTGCAGATTCGACCGTACGTCTCCGACAACTTGTTTCAGACCATGTTGTATTGGATTGACCTGTACATCGCGTCGCGCTGCCGCAACGTCACCGAGAACGCGCGCATTCTGCGCATCGATCTGGCCAACGTCACCAGCGACAAGCACTACGACGCGATCACGGTGCGCATGTTCGCGACCAGCATCGACTACACCGTCGGCGACGACGGCAAGCTGCTGAGCGGCAGCCGCAGTCGCACGCGCACCTATTCCGAGTATTGGACGTGGATCCGCGGCACCGCGCGGCGGGGCCAGTCGCGCGGCGACGTGAGCTGCCCCAACTGCGGTGCGGCGTTGCGCATCGGCATGGCCGGAACCTGCGAGTATTGTCGGGTCAAGGTCACGTCCGGGGAGTTCGACTGGGTGCTCTCGCGCATCGAGCAAGACGACTCGTATACGGGTTGAGATCTCACAAATCCGGTCGCGAATTGAGCTTTCACTGCTAGAGGCAATGACCATGTGGCAAAAGTCTCTCGGCATCGTTGGCGGCGCCTTGGCGGCGATTTCGTGCGGGGGCGCCGCGCCTCCGGCGCCCAAAGCGGCCGCGCCCGTCGTCGCCCCGCCGGCTCCGGCCGCTCCCCGCACCGCTTCGGCGGAGATGGCGCGCTATTGGGTGTTCGACAAGAAGACGCAGCTGCAGCTGTATGCGGGCATGGACTCGCTGATGCACACCGAGCTGTTTTCGGGGCTGGTGCCCGGAATTTTGGCGGAGGCTGATGACTTTTTGAAGGCCAAGCAAAAGGACTGCGTGCAAACGCTGGCCGGTCAGGCCCGCGAGCTGTTGGCGGGTGTCGACCACCGGGGCGGGCTCGTCGTCGTGGAGCTGGGGCCGGAGGGTGTGAAGGCCGCGCGT
>Ga0164241_10001150_pt1 | contig 35470 bp, 37 predicted proteins | sample OricomyardsoilBY_FD_108780 | JGI IMG/M metagenome (GOLD analysis project Ga0164241, IMG submission 108780) | Backyard soil microbial communities from Emeryville, California, USA - Original compost - Back yard soil (BY) | ecosystem: Environmental > Terrestrial > Soil > Unclassified | place: USA... | reverse complement strand
TGGTGGATTGGGGTGGTACAATAACCACCTACTTAACCCCATTTATAAACTCCACCAAAACCGGTATAAGTGCAGGGTGCAGTGGCAGATCGGGTTGGGTATAGGTAGCGGCATTTTGTTGTATATCAGCGGGGCCCTGTTTTAAAATATGGCTCATTTGTGGTATCAGCTTAAGCTGTGCGGTTGGAGCAGCGTTTTTTAATGTTTCCGCATTGTTCACAGCCACTTGTATGTCATTTGTGCCTTGTACGATCAGTTTTGGTACCGTTAATTTGCTGATGGCTTTTGCAGGGTCGTATTTCATCCACGAGTACAGGTAGGATTGCGCCGCCGGGTTAAAAATGGAATTAAATGCCGGGTCCATTTTTTGTTTGGTAAAGTTGCCTGCCTTTACACTATCAATAATCGAAACCGCCTTTGCATAATCATTAGGCGAAAAACCGGCTTTAAGTTGCGATTTTAAAATTTCATCGGCAGGTACGCCGGGCCCCGAAAGCGATATAAAAGCGTCGGCTTTTGCAGCGTCAACGGCCAGCATTCCTATTAACGATCCTTCGCTGTGCCCGGCAACAATTACTTTGGTAAACCGCTTATCCGCTTTCAGCATTTTAATCATCGCTGCGGCATCGTCAACCATATCTTCAAAACTCACCTCATTCGCCGCCTTCGTAGTGGTGCTTTGGCCCACGCCGCGTTTATCAAAACGCAATACAGCTATGTTTTTGGCTTTAAGCGCCTCGCTTATCTGCATCAGGTAGTTTGATTTACCGTTGGCCAGCGTCGAGTTTCCGTCGCGGTCTGTAGGACCCGAGCCCGCTATCAACAGCACCACGGGAACGGAATTTGCTCCATCAGGAAGAGTAAGTGTTCCCTTTATCACCGCGCGATTTGTTTTAACCGTAACAGCGCCCGGTGTTTCCCGCTTATCTACATCGACAAAAAACCCACCCACATTGTTGGCAATATCAAAGCTGATATACAAAACCGGGCCCGAGCGTTCAAACGTAGCCAGGTACACATCATAGCCTTGCTGAGCAATATAATATTCGCTTTTCACCAGGTTGCCCAGGCCACCTTTTAGTTGCTGCACAGCTGTTTTTAAGGCGGTTATAGTAAGTTTTGACCGTACATCATCGGCCATAAGATCATATAAACTATCGGTTTTCCCCGCATTGTAATAGTTTATAAATTTTGCTGCTTGCCGGTCGGTAACGGCATGTTTCTGCGCGTAAGCTGTGCTCAGCGTCAAAAGTGTTATAATCGATAGTAGAATTGACTTCACACGTATAAAATTAATAGCGCATATTATTTTGTAACAACGGATGCGATGTTACTAAAGTAGTAATTGATTTTGGTTAGCAAGTACACATCGGCCGTAATAAAAACAGCCCTCAGCATAAGTACTAAAATTATATTCGTTAAATTGTGCTTACCAATTGTAAACCAGCATTATTTCTGATACCCGCCAAATGAAAAGAATTAATCACTTCATAATAGCTTTATGTTTTGGGCTAAGCGCCGCAAATACTGTTAACACCTGTTTTTCGCTTTAATTTTTATCTTTATCTCTGTTAAGCCATATCCTTATGATCAGCATTGATACCGTACGCCAATTTGCCTTATCCCTGCCGGGGACTGAGGAGTACGATCATTTTGGCAAACCCGCTTTCAGGGCCAATAAACGTACGTTCGCTACACTTTGGGTGCCCGAGCAGCGTGCAATGGTTAAACTGTCTTTGATCGATCAATCTGTATTCTCGGCTTTTGATCCCACTGTTATCTATCCTGTACCAAACAAATGGGGGCTTCATGGCTGTACTTTTTTTGAACTGAGGAGCGCGCGTCAGGATATGCTGGAGGACGCGCTTACAACAGCCTGGCAGGCTGCTACAGAAAAACGGGTTAAAAAGAAGAAATGAAAAACAAACTTAAACTCACTTTTGCAGCGCTGCTGGCAATTACGCTATGGATTGGCATCGTTCTTCAATTTTACATTTCCATACCCGATTATCTTGAAAAAGGCCGCACTTTGGGTGGTGCTATAGTGCAGCTTCTTAGCTATTTCACTATTCAAACCAATTTTTTATTGGCGCTTTTATTGAGCCTGTTAGTTTTTAAACCGCAGTCAAAATGGGGGCGTTTTTTCGCTGCTCCTCACGTTATTGGCGCTATGGCGGCCTATATAACTATAGTTGGTTTGGTTTACCATTTTATGCTGCGCGAACAGTTTCATCCGGTTGAACTTTTTAAGGTAACAAGCGATATTTTTCATATCATAAGTCCTATAGCGTTCATTGTTTTCTGGCTGTTTCTGGTTGATAAAACCATAATAAAATGGATCAATACGCTTCTATGGCTGGTATACCCGCTTGTCTACACCATTTATATACTTATACGCGGGGCCCTAACCGGCTATTATCCTTATAACTTTTTAGAGGTAAACACTTTAGGCTACGGCAAGGTAATGGCTAATTGCGGCTTTCTTTTAGTTGGATTTACAATATTGAATGCGTTATATATTTTAATAAGCCGTATTGTAGCAAAGCAAACAAAGGCGCAGGCAAATTAAACCTTCGGGTTGGTTAATAGTTTAAATGGTAGAGAGATAAGTGTTAAAGAAAGGCTCGCTATCATGAAAAAGTTAATTATAAATATTATTGCGCTTAGCGGTTTAATGATAACCGTTATAGCAACCAGCTGCTCGGTACAGCGTCACCCAAAACGATTACACAAGTACAGCAATGACCGTTATCGTCATTACGGGCAAAGAGATTACGACCGTGACCGCGAACACCGTTATGCACCGCCCCGGCAGTATTAAATAAAACAAATTTCCCCCGCCGTTTCGCAGGGGATTTTTATTTTAGCTTATGCCTAAATTTTACATACAGATTAGCTTTCCTTTTTTAAATTGCGGTTCAAAAAACACATTATAGTTTATGCGCAGAGGCGGCTTCTTTTCTATCTTCCTGTTTATAGCAGTTATAAGTTTTATTTTTGATTGGTACGTATTCTCGGGCCTTAAAACCCTAACCAGCGACTGGAAGTCGCAATTAGCCCGCGCGTTGGTTACTTATGGGTTTCCACTGCTATCTGTTACAGTTACCGTAGTGTTTTTAATAAGCTTTGGCACCATGCGCGGCACCAAGGGGATGGGCCATTTTAACGAGTGGATGTTGAGCCTTTTCCTGGCATTTTTTGTTACAAAACTGGTATTTTCTATAGTGCTTGGATTAGGCGATCTGGGTGGATTTTTTGTGGGTCTGTATAATCTTATTGCAGAGCCTAAGGCTAAAACCCACTTTCCGGGTCGTCGCAAATTTATAAGCGAGCTGGCGGTGCTTCTTGCGGCATTTCCATTTTTTGGCTTTTTATATGCGATGATTAGGGGCAAATACGACTATAAAGTACACCGCCAAACCATTTACTTTGGTGAATTGCCCGAAGCATTTGATGGTTTTACTATTACGCAATTGTCTGATATCCATTCGGGTAGTTTTGACAACGAGGCGGCCATGCAAAAAGGAATTGATCTGGCTCAATCTCAAAAAAGCGACCTGTTTGTTTTCACCGGTGACCTGGTAAACAACCACTCCGACGAGATTGAACAATACATTGATAACTTCAGTAAGCTGCGTTCGCCGTATGGCCAATACTCAATACTAGGAAACCATGATTATGGCGACTATGTACAATGGGAAAGCGCACAAGCTAAAGCCGCCAACCTTGATAAGTTAAAACAACATCATAAAGATCTTGGCTTTAGATTATTGTTAAATGAAAATATCGAAATTGAAAAAGGCGGGCAAAAAATATCACTTATAGGAGTAGAAAATTGGGGTAGGGGATTTAAGCAAGAGGGAGATCTTAAAAAAGCAATGCTCGGCGTTGATAAAAATGCATTTAAAATATTACTCTCGCACGATCCGACACATTGGGAAGAACAAGTACGATATAATCCTATTGACATTCATCTTACCTTATCGGGCCATACCCATGGCGCGCAGTTTGGTGTAGAAGTGGCGGGTATACGGTGGAGCCCTGTGCAGTATAGATATCTTGATTGGGCGGGGCTCGTCAACCAAAAGAACCGCTACCTATATGTTAACCGTGGCTTTGGTTTTCTGGCTTTTTCGGGCAGATTGGGTATCTGGCCGGAGATCACTGTTTTGACATTGAAGAAGAAAAGGGCTTAAGACTCTCGCGCTGCTTCGATGTACTAATTGGGTAGGGAGATCTAAATACTTAATATCCTAACCACCTCATCAATCAACGTAACCTGCGCTGCGTTCACCTTTTCAGTGGCCTCCGCAACATCAAACCAACTGGCTTTATCCACTTCGGGGAAGCTGGCCATCTTACCCGAGCGTGGCGGCCATTCCATTTCAAAAACGTTACTTACTATAGTATTGTGGTCAATGTCACCTTCAACGGCCCAGGCATGCACCGTTTTGCCGCTTTTTAATTTTATGGGAGATAGTTTGATAAAAACGCCATCAACCGGCTGACCGGTCTCCTCCAAAAACTCGCGTTTAGCAGCCAACAGCGGGTCTTCATCGCCAAAAAATTCCCCTTTGGGTATGGACCACGCCCCGTCATCTTTGTTTTTAAAGAAAGGCCCACCCGGATGTACCAGAAAAACCTGCAGTTCTGTATCTACCTTTCTGTATAATAGTATTCCGGCGCTTTGTTTGGGCATATTATAATGAATTACAGCTGACAAACTTAAATGTTTAATAGTTAATTTTGCCAAACAAGGCTTCTCCGCCAAAAGGTGGAGGCTGAGGGGTATGTTTACAGGAATAATAGAAACTTTAGGTACAATAACCAGTTTACAACATGAGCAGGGTAACCTGCACATCACGGTTGAATCGGCCATATCTAACGAATTAAAAATAGATCAATCTGTTGCGCATAATGGCGTTTGCTTAACTGTTGTTGGCGTTGCCGATGGTAAGCATACCGTAACCGCTATTGCCGAAACCCTTAATAAAACCAGCCTCGGGCATTTTCAATCGGGCGATCCGGTAAACCTGGAACGCTGCATGCAGATGAACGCGCGTTTAGATGGACACATTGTGCAGGGCCACGTAGATCAAACCGCTGTTTGTACTCATTTTAAAGAGCTTGACGGCAGCTGGGAGTACACATTTGAATATGATGCCACTTTAGGCAATGTAACGGTAGAAAAAGGATCTATCTGTGTTAATGGCATTAGTCTTACCGTAGTAAACTCGCAGGTCAATAGTTTTTCTGTAGCAATAATTCCGTATACCTACCAGCATACCAACCTCCATAATGTGCGCGAGGGATCGGTAGTTAACCTTGAGTTTGACATTATTGGCAAATACGTAGCCCGCTTAATGCAACGGTAAGTATTACTTCGCTTTAGTTTTTAATTGTTCCAGGCGGCTTTTGGTATAAGCAATATACTCCTTTTCTTCATTTTCATCAGGTTTTGCTGCAAGGTATTTCTTAAAATATTTCAGCGCGCTTTTCCGATCATTCAATTTCACATCATATAAGTTAGCCAGGAAATAAAAGGTGAGCGGCTTTTCATCATATAGCAGGGCTTTTTGGTAGGAGGCCTGGGCTTTGCTTAATTGCTTAATGGTTTCGTAACTGTCGGCCATTTCGCTGTAATAGGTATTAGTACTTGGTGATATGCTTAGCTTAATAGCTTTTTCAAAAAACGATATAGCATTTTTTTGATCCTTTAGTTGCTTATAACATGCTGCGGTAAAATATGCCGTTACTTCGGTTTGTGATATTTCCGGCATTGCCACCAAAGTTTCAATGCCGCAACGGTAATTTTTAGTGTGATAATAGGCCACACCCAACTTGGTTGTAACAAATGCCGATTCATCTCCAGCTTGTATTAGCTGTTCGCCTGTTTTTACAGCGAGCGGCCATTTTTTTTGTGCCGATGCCAGCCGCAGCAAACTTTCAAGCAGGATAATATTTTCAGGATCTGCCGCTATTGCTACTGATAATACTTTTTCGGCCTGTACATACTGTTGTAGTTTTACGTATAGATCGCTCAGGTCTGACGCTACATCAAATTCGGTTGAATCCAGCTTGTTAGCTTTTTGAAGATATTTAAGTTGCGAGGTAAAATCTACCCGCTTTATACTGAAGCTTGCCAGATCTTTATAAACCTCAAAATTAGTGCTGTCTATTAAAATATATTTTTTTAAAAATCCCTCGGCCTTAAAAACGTTACCACGGCGCAGATTAATATTAGCCATATTTTGTAATGAGGCCTTATCAGTCGTATCGCGATCATACATCCGCTGGTAAAAACCCTCAGCTTCAGCCAATTTACCACCCATTGATGCGGTATAGGCTAATCGCGATAGTTCCTTTGCATCAGTAACCGGCTCAGTGTACACTGTTTTTAAATAATTAAATGCGTCTGCATACCGGTTATTCTGGTAGTACTCCAGCAGTAACGCGTCGTCGGTTTTGCGGGTTTGTTGCGCGTAACAGGCGGTATAAAAAGCAATAAATAGTATAAGTGATGCAATTGTTAATTTCATTTAACTAAAGTATTAGTTAAAATTGAGATATGCAAATCTTAAACAAAAAACCTTTTACGGGGTTACATCTATATTAAAACTTAAAAAGACATACTTATGGATACGTTAAAGAAATTTGGATTGATGGAGAAAATAGTCCACGAGTTGGAAGACTTAAGGAACAGCCAGCAAGCTATAATGCAAAAGCTGGGTAAAATAGAAGTGGACAATATTGACCTGGGAGATAAAAGATTAGAAAAAGTACTGCCTGATATGCACCAGCGTATAGCCGACAATCTGGACGCGATAGCTGGATTAATGGAGGATTTTGCCGCACAGACCGATAAGTTCAGCGACAAGAATAACATCACCGCGCTGAAAGAACAGCAAGAAATAGAAAACTTGAAATAGTAAAAGCCCCGAAAGGGGCGGAGGCTTTTTGTTACCGGCTACAAAGTGTCAGCAATCCTGCTGTTTACATTTTTCATCAACAAACTCAGGTTCAAATGTACTGTGACTTATGTTCATATGCTGTAGCCGGTGCCGAAGATCGTTTTTTACCGTGTCGAAGGTGTGTAAGCTGTCCGGCGACATTACTATATGTGCAGTGAGGGCATTCTGCGTAGTACTTATTGCCCAAACGTGTATATGATGTATATCTACCACGTTGGCGTTTTTAAGTAGTTCCGTTTTTACTTTTTCCATGTCTATGTCGCGAGGAACTCCGTCCATTTCTAATCTAAGGCTGTCCTTAAACAAACCCCACGTGCCGCGTAAAATAACCACGCCGATGATGATGCTTACCGCGCTGTCAATCCACCACAGGCCGGTAATCCATATAATAATACCCGATATTACCACTCCTAACGATACCAACGCATCAACTGCCATATGCATGTATGCGCCTTTAATGTTCAGGTCCTTGTCTTTGTCTTTTATAAACAGCCAGGCAGTAAAACTGTTAATAATTATTCCAACCAAAGCAACCCAAACCATTGTTTCGCCAGATATTGGTTCCGGATGCATAAAACGTATAACAGCCTCGTAAAAAATCACTAAAACCGTCGCCACCAAAATAAAGGCATTAAAAAACGATACAAGAATGGTTGCACGCTTATACCCATAAGTATACAGCCTGGTGGCACCTATCTTAGCCATTTTAAAAGCAAGTAACGCCAAAGCCAAACTTGCAACATCGCTTAAATTATGTCCTGCATCTGTTAGCAGCGAGAGTGATCCGGTTACGAAACCTGCTGCGGCTTCCACTATCACAAAGACAGAATTAAGTACTATACCCCAAATAAATGCCTTATTAATATGTTCAAGCTTTGGGGTATGGTCATGATGGTGATGTGAATGGTCGTGATTCATATAAAAATAAATTTATAACACGCGGTCTCTTACCTTTACCGCCGGGTTACCTTGATAAACGCCGTAAGGTTCAAGGTTTTTTGTTGCTACAGATCCACTTGTTAATACCGCGTGTGATCCTACGGTTATGCCCTGGTTTATAATTGCTTTTGCACCTATCCAAACGCCGTCTTCAAGGACGATATTTGCGGTTATCAAGTTAAAGGCGTGCTTTTTATAATTATGACTACCGGTTAGTAAAAGCGCTCCTTGCGATAAACATACGTTAGCACCTATTGTTACCATTACCAGGTTATCAATCCAAACATCTTCGCCTATCCATACGTAGTCGCCTATGGTAAGCAGCCATGGGTATTTTATATTTACGCAGGGCTTTAATTCGACCCCTTTGCCAATTTTCGCTCCGAAAAGCCGCAGTATAACGTTCTTAAGACCGTAAAAAGGGAAGATGCTGCTTTTAAATATTATCGCATTAACATAGTACCACACAACTCGTTTTAGCATATTGCCCCCCGGATGATAGGGCGAATTATTATAAGCAGAAAGATCAGTTTTTTGCATGCTTCTTTTTATCGTCAGCTGTTACCCAAAAATAAAGCCCAATTCCAATAATCACGTATATAATTCCATTAAATATTATATGATGGTCAACTATATGTTGCGCTTTCTTGCCCCAAAACAATGCTACCATCGCCATACGTAAAATATTGAGCAATTGAATTATAAACAGCCCGGCAATTAAAAAAACCACTTTCTTTTTGAATGCCTGCGGGTAAGCTATTACAAAGGCGGTAAAAAAGCTCATCAATCCCAATCCGAGACAGGAGTAAACTAATCGAATCCCCCCGCGCCCAGCTATTAGCAACTCATACTCATTTATAACAGTATTGTAGCCGGCGCAACGTAACAAAAACGAGGTGGAATGCAACAGTATGTGCCGCAGTAAACGTATATAATTAAAATTGCCGGCAATAAAGTCATTGTAATTTTTTGATCCGGGACTTGTAACACTAAAAAAACCAATATTGAAATAATAGAAGGTAAGAAACAGCACAATAAACGTTATCGAAAATTTTGCAGCCTTACTTTTTAACATCATCCTGTTGTTTAAGTAGTTCATCAATTTTTACGTCTACAATCAGCCTGAACCAGAAGCTTTGCAGAAAATGATAAATAATGCCTGTGCGTCCATCCAAAAAACCTAACTGAAATATCATCCGCTGGGTAAGATAAAGCACCGGACGCATATATCTGGGTAGTTTCCACCAGAGTTGCTTACGCCAGGCTGTACGTTCATCGGGCGAGCCAAAAAAGATCGGTTTTACCGTTTGCGCTCGCATTGAGCGCATGCGTTCCACTTCTTCCTGCGCCACCAGATCGCTATATCGGTTATGTTTATCCAGCCAAAAACTTATCTTATTCTCTTTAAAGTTCTCTTCCAATACAATACCATCTTTCCAGATCGTTGTATTGCCCGGTACAACAAAGCGATGGTCCATATTTTCATTCAGATCCGAATAGCCAACGCCATATCTAAACATTTTAAGCAGATAAAAGGGATAATATCCGCCGTGTTTTATCCATTTACTCTTAAATACAAACTTCCTGTTAAAATATATACCATCAATATTGGCGTAATCTTCGCTGTTGAAGTTCCTTAACTTTTGTTTCAGAGTCTCGCTAACAACCTGATCGGCATCAAGGCAGATAATCCAGGGAGTTTGAATAGAAAAGACTTTAAGGGCCTGATCCCACTGTTGCGGGTGGTTTACAAACGGATGCTGCGCTGTTTGAGCACCGAACTGTCCGGCTATTGCAAGTGTGCTGTCTGTACTGCCGGAATCCAAAATAAATACAGGCGCGTTCAAGTCTGCAATTGATTGCAGCAAGCGCGGCAAATGCATTTCTTCATTATAAGTTAAAATGATAAATGAGAAAGATGCGTTCAATAGAGTTTAACTTTTATTTTCTAATATAAGGTTTGCATGGCTTAAATCAGGCCATAGCTATTATTTGTTGATACATCTCCTCGCAACGTTCTACCAACACCGCATCACTGAAATGGGACCGTATCAACATCGGGGCGTTTCTTTGTATGGTATCGCGTTTCGTCTTTTGATCAGCGGCCAGTTGTATCGTGTTTTTTAATGAGACCTCATTCAGATCAAATACCCAACCGAGGTTTTCTTTGCTAACGTAATCCGACAAACCTACATGTTTACTGAGTAAAACAGCGGTGCCAACACTAAGGCTTTCTAAAACAACATTTCCAAAATTTTCATTGTGTGATGGCAATACAAAGAGATCGTGTTGCTGATAAATTTCAAACTTGTCTGACTGCCTGAAACCAAGCCACGAAATATGTTGGTCGATTTTTTTTGCTATCGCGATTTTTTTCAAACTTTCTATGTAGCGCACGTCGCCATCACCGACAATGCTAAGACTCCACGGAATGTTTACTAATGCAAGCGCATTTATCAATATATCCAGGCCTTTCTTTTCGTCAATCCGCGACAGGAAAAGCAATTTTATACGTTCACCGTCATTGTCTTTAGTCTGTTGTTCAATAAGTGGTAAATGGATAAAGTTGGGAATATTAAATACCTGTTTTGGTTTTATCAGATCAGTTAACTCCTGCAGCTCACTGACGGAGGTTGCATGTATAGCACACTTGCTTAATAACTTTTTTCCGATAATTTGATGAAAGATACTTTTTAAAAAGCCGCTTTTATGCGTGAATGAATATTTGCTTAGGGTGCCACGCGGGGAAACAACTACCTTAACGCCTTTTGTAAGTGCGATGATACATGAAAATACCGACACCAGATTCCACCATGCATGTATATGAACCACATTAAAAGTTTTGGCCTGTTTGCTAACCGCCAATAACAGTTTAGGTGAAAAATGGGTGTGATCTTTTGTGATACGGTCAAAATAAATAACATTTACGCCGTCAATAATCCCCGGAGAATTTGCTTCAACTGAGAGCTCTCCGTCGCCATTAGCTGTAGTGGTAAATACCGATACGTCATGCCCGGCTTTTACCAGTTGCTCGGACAATGAAGATACCGACATGGTGGGTCCCCCGTAAATATATGCAGGTTTATAAGAGGCGTTTATTTGTAAAATTCTCAAATTTCCTTTAAAATTTTAAGCGAACGAAATATTTTAAACATAAGCAACATCGTTACAAAACTCCAAAAAACGGAATTAATGAGAAATTCAAAACTTAAACCGCGCCATAAAATTTGAAACATACCCGAAAAAATAAGGGCGGTTCCTAACACATAGCCACCAAAAAGTTTTTCGGCATGTTGAGATATTAACTGGCAAACCGCGCCGTATAGAAACAAAAAAAAGAATACACCCCAACCACCTAAAGATAAATAGGCATCAACAATAAAGGCCGGCTTAGCAGAAACCGATGAACCGCGGTTAACCACGTTGGCATTGTATACCCGTTCCATAACTAACTGCTCTGTTATAGGCTTTGACGGCCAGAAAATGCGTGGTACCAGCACAATTGCAGATTGCTCCAGTAGTTGAGTTCCATAAAATGGTACCTGCGTTGGTGTTGATCTCACAAAATCGGTAAACATATCTATTTCGCTGAGGCGATAAACGTAAAACGACCAGTTGCTATCATCAATTTTACCGTCACTGTTTAGCGCCGCGTTCAAAGCGAGTTCTGTCGCCTCGTCTGCAGATGTTTCACCGTTCCATGAATTTGCGCGAAAGACACGATTGTAAGTGGGCAGCAATATAAATAAAGCTAAGAGCGCAGGTACAAGGGTAAAAGTAACCAGCTTTTTGTAACTGGGATACAAAAAAATGCCTAATACTAAAATGCTTAAAATAATGGGTTCTTTAAAGCCAGAAACAAGTGCCTGGTAAAAATTGAAAAGGTAAAGCAGGATACATATCAAGGTATTGGTTGCCTTGCGCTGTGGGATAGCAAAGGCCAGCGCCATAGTGCCTGCAATGAAGCTTAATGAACTTAGCTGATAGTAAAACTGAGCCAGACCACTGATCATCAAAAATAAAGTTGAAACCGGCAGTGTTATTACGGCAACAATAAAGAGCAGGTTGGCGATTTTTCCTTTTTCAACATAGTATTTGTGCTGAATTGGGTACTTCATAAACATTAAAATACCGGTAACAAAGGCAGCATGACCAAGGCAGTAGTAACGCTGGCATTTTGCTGTTAACGCCAGTTGCTGTTCATCAACAAGAAAAAAGCTGCTTGGATGTACAAAGTCTTGATAACCCAATACGTTTAAGAAATAAAATATTGAGGTGGTACTCATGTACCCTGCAAAAATTATATGTACTAAAAAAATCGGCCGCATCAGTTGCTCAGCTACAGTTCTGTCTTGAGGGAGCTGTCGTAACTTTCCGCTAAGTGTTATATAAAATATGAAGAACGACCCCAACCAGGCTAACCAATATGATAACACCGGCGACGTACTAAACGCTAACGAAAGCAGCCAGGGCAGGTAAAGTAACGCGTAAAGTTCTAAAGGTTTTTTACCACTCACCGTGTATTTAATTATTGTTTGAGCCTGATAAACAAAACAAATTTCCGCCGGTAAACTTCGCGGCGCTTTTTATCAATTCGGCTCCAACATCGCTTATTTGGTAGACATGGTAGCCAAGTTCGGTCAAAAAATCAAAACAACTGTCAATATTCTGCCCGGTACGTATCCAGTAATTACTGTCGTATTCAAAAATAATGCGCGGGTGGTGTTTTTTAAGCGTTTCTTTTAAACCACGTAACACATTATATTCAAATCCTTCAACATCTATCTTTATTAATGCGAGACTTTCAAGCTGCTGTATTTCAGGCAATTCGTCTGCAATTTTTATAACAATCTTCTGTGAATCAGTACCCGTAGTCTGATCTTTCAAACTAAATGCACCCTGGTTCCAGGTGTTTTTATCCAACTTATAGATCATTTCATCCCGCTGATCCGATAGGGCCACCTCAAACAGGGTCACATTATTCACCTTATTTAGCGCCATATTCTTTTTAAATTTTTCCTGAATATGTTGCAAGGGTTCAAACGAGTAGACTTTGCCATTGGCCCCCACACATGCCGACATACGCAGGCTCTGTAAACCAATATTACCTCCAATATCTAAAGCATTCTCCCCCTCTTTTAAAGAAATTTTTATCAACTTTCCTATTTCATCCTCATATGTTCCGGTGCTCAGAATAGTATGTTCAATATAATTATCAGCAGTAGTATATACGGCTATGTCTTCGTTAGTCAACCATACAATACCATCCTTTAAAGATGATTTAAGCTGGGGTGAAATTTTAAACCAATGTGCCAGTCGTTCCTTTCCGGGAAGGTTCCAGTTCCTGGTAAAATTTAATTTTATGCGATCAATGTTTTTCATGTAAGCGTTCTTCTATAGCCTGCGCAATTTGTTCAAAATTCCAGGATGTAATGATGTTTTTGGAGTGCTGGCCGTATATTAATAGTTGATCCTTACTTTCTGTAAGTTTTACCAGCGACTGAAACAGATCGTCAACATCTTCACTTTTAAATATATTACCGTTTTTACCTGGGTTGACCAGATCAACGGCGCATCCAACTTTATCAGATACCAATATGGCTTTTCCGCAGGCCATAGCCTCGTTAACTGCCAAGCCCCAGGTTTCTGCAGGGCCTTTTGATGGCAGGCAAAACAAATCGCAAGCCTGATAAACAACGGGCATATATTGTTGATTTTGAAAATCGATAAAATGAATATTCGCTTTACCGCGTGCGGCTGTTTTTAGCTGTTGTTGTAAAACTCCATTGCCCACAAAAAGTAAATGTACAGCCGGGTTATTCAATTGTGAAAATGCCTTAAGTAACAGCAATGGGTCTTTTTTTTCCTCCAGTTTCCCTGCAAAGAGTATAACAATGTTTTCTTCTTTTATATTAAGATTTTGTTTAAGTACAGCAATATCTCCGGCTCTTTTAATAGCGAACCCTTGATTATCTATAGCATGCGGCGCAAAGCTAAGCTGATGCTCTTTTAGTCCACATTTTTTAAAGTAGGCTTTATTGTTTGTGCCAACGTAGAAAGCATGGTCTACATGGCTGTAAACCCATTTTAAAAACACCCATCGCAGCTTGTTTTTTAAACCAGATTTTTCATCAAGCAAGGTAGAGTCGCCACGGAACCAAACCGGGATTCTCCTCTTAAAATAACGTAAAACCTTTAGATGACTTTGATAGGCCCATCCAAATACAAGCAGGGCATCAGGCTTAAAAATTTCAATTTGCTTAATAAGTCCTGGGTTTACTATTCCTTTAAAATGATGTGAGCCGGGCTCAATGGCCTTATTAATTACCCACTGGTAATTGTAACCATCAAGCAGATCAGCATCCCATTTAATAACTTTGCCAAAACCCGGATCATGCTTTTCAACAGATCCTTCTCCCCAGGTATAAAATACCATAATGTCTATCCGCTGCTGCAGCAGTTTAAACAAAGGCGCGTAATACTGTATTGGATGGGTTGTGACGATTGCCAGTTTTTTCATTTAGTACACTCAAAAGAGGCCGCCTGATAAAAGCGTTCTTCCTCTTCAACATATTTAAAATGCCCGTCAGCCGAATCACCAAACAAACTTGGGCGGATATTTTTAAACCCTGCCTTTTTAAGCTCACTTTCTAATGATTTGTAATCCCACATCCAAAGGTGCTTGGAGTTGCCATAAAACCCCTTAATTGTTGAGGCGAGGGTTTTGTTCCTGTTCTCTATTCCCAGCATGGTGCTACGCAAAAACTCAGTTGCAGGTGCTTCATGGTCATCAAAATGTTCAATGTAGCTTAACGCGGCCGCTTTTAGATCGGGAACAACCCCTCTGAATGTGCCACCGGGTTTTAATATAAGGAACGTGTTTTTCAAAGCCATCTGGAAATCCTTGTAAGAAAGATGTTCCAATACGTGCGAGCAATAAATACCATCCGCGCTGTCCGGCAGTTCGGGCAATCTCTTTACTATATCACCATATTTTACGTTAGCCGGAAACCTTTGACTGTTACGCGTGTACAAGCTTCCAAGTAAGGGCAGCCTTTCAAAACGCAGGGTAGGAGATGCGTCGTAATTTATCCAGTTTGATGGTGCTGTAAAACCACAGCCATATTGAACATATCTCTTCATGAATTTTTAGTTATAACCAAATCAAAAAGCTGGCATTGTTTACGTGTCATGTTCAACGCCGAATATTTTTCGATGGCTCGAGAATTGTATTTGGGGGTATCCATTGCACCACGTAGCAGCTGTATTAAAAAACTTGTGATAGCTTGCTCCGTTTCAACTCCCCGATCAAAATAGTAAATATTTTTAACATCATACTCTCGCAAAACATCGGCAGCCGGGCTTTTTGAATTAATAATGGCGAGTAAAGGCTTATTATTTAAAAGATAAGGGTATATTTTTGAAGCGGTGTAACCCGCACTGTCCGATCCGGGAATAAATAACGCGTCTGCCTGTTGTAAAGTAAACATGGTGTGATAATAACTTATCCGATCTGTTATCTCAATTACCGTATCCTCCACTCCGAATTGCCTTGCTAATGGCAAAATTGTGGGTTTGCCTTGCCCCGCAGGGGCATAACTGGTGCCAATAAATGTAATTTTTAACGTTTTAAACAGATCAGGATGCTTTTCCTGCCCGCATTTAACCGCGGCAAACAGCACATTTAATGCCTTATGCATGTCTGTGCCACCACGCCCTACATAAACCAGGTTTTTAAAATCAGGGTTTAAAAGTAATTCAAACTTTTCTGCGTTATCGCGCGCTATTGTGTTGTCCAATTCAAATGCACCAAATGTAATGGTGGCCGCGGGTATCGTTTTTAAACGCGGATATCTGTTTTGCAGGTCGATAATATAATGTTCCGATACGCTGATTAGTCCGCCGACATTCTTCATGGCAATTGGTTCCAGGTATTTGTTAAGCCGGTAAGAGAACCAATACTTTGGCGGGCGGTCGTTTTGGGATTTATCTTTATAATATTCCGTATGCCAGGGGTCCTGCATATCAATTATATAGGGAACGTTAAAGCGTTTCTTCCAATAGGGCCCCAAAATACATATCGGGAACTGTGTGGTTGAAAAATAGATAAGGTCAAAAGTTTCTGCTTTAAGCAGTTGGTTTACCCTTTCCTTGTAAAACAAAAGCGAACGTAACGCTATGCTGCCTAATCCAATTTTTGATGTGATATTTTTTGGCAGCGCTCTTACCTTATGTATTTTCACTCCGCCCGGTAGACTTTCCAGTAGTAACTCATCCTTAGTCAGATCAGAATAGCACTCATCTACTACAACCACCTCCGGCTGCCAGCCAAATTCTGCAAAATATGGCAAACTCATCCGTATGCGCTGCATATCCGCGGTATTGGTAGGAGGAAAAAAAGGCGATATGATAAGCACACGCTTCACAACGTTTCCTTTATAAGTTTTAAAAATTTTTGACATTCTGCTTCCCAATTATACCTGTTATGCGCTGATCTCAGCGATGCTTCTTTGCAGCTGATCAGTTTTTCAGGTTGTTGATGATAAGCGGATATGATCTTCGCCAGCGCTTGTACATCTCCAATAGGATAGGTTGACCCTATTGCTGGATTTTCACTCATAAATTCATGCTGTGCACTAGTTTCGCTGGCAACAATTGCAAGGCCGGCCTGCATGTAGCTGAATATTTTGTTGCTCAATGCCAAATGATTATTAGTACTAAATCCCGGCTCAAGGGCAAGCCCTATATCAAATTGCGAAGCAAACGCTATAATATCATCCGGAGCAATCGGATCGTGAAACTTTATGTTTACGTTGCCCGAGGTTAAACCATCAAAAAAAAGTTTATTAAATGCCGGACGGTGCCCCAGCAAGTGAACTTCAAAATTATCTTTATTTAACGTTGCCAAAGCTTTTACAACGTCTTCAATACCACGGGATGGGCCTATAGTTTGCGAGAACCAAAACAACTTTAGTGGTTTACCCGGTTTAGCTAAACTTATATTTTTTTTGTTAAAGACATTTAATATAACCAATGGCTTTAATGATGGATACAGGGTGTTATAAAATTTGGCTATCTGGGGGCCGGAGGCGGTAAGATAGTTGGTTAAAGGAATATATTTATCTTCTAACGTTTTGGTGATCTTGTATGCTGTTGATTCTATATTATTACTTAACTCAAATCGATGGAGATCTTCCGCATCAAAACCACTAGGCTTTTTGTGTTTTTTTGCCGCGATTACAGCTGCCGGCAAAGCGCCCAAATTATGTGCGATATATAGATCGGCCTTGTGTTTTTTAGCTTCACGAATTAAAAAAAAAGCGGGCCGCGCAATTGCCCATTCGATAAAAAAAGCGCCCCTTGTTGCATTACAAACTAATTGCGAGAGCTTAAAAATTATCCGGCTGAAAAAAAATGTTACTTTGTTTTGTTCAGGATCTCCGGCTACTCTAATGGCTCTCCAGTTTTTTTTGGAGAGTAATTGTTTATCCTGTTCGGTGCCCCATTTATTCCAGTAGGCATATAACATAGTAACATTGTAACCTGCGTCGGATAGGGCATCAGCCTCTTTTACAATGCGTGGATTTAACGAAGGCTGACCGGACGTTATTAAAAGGATGCTTTTGTTGGCGCTCAATTTAATTTACCCTGATAAAGCGGGTATAACTTGTAAATAAAATCTTTATGGAAGTTATAGCCTGTATTATGAACATAGTGCTGACTTATAACTTCTGCTCCTGTTTTAGCTAATTGACGCCCAAGATCATACGTTTGCGGCAAACTTATATAGTTGCCGGCATTTGTTGCGCACATAGCGAATAGGGTTTGTTCCATGTGCCACGAAACAGGTGATTGTAGTTCGTTTTTTAACACATCTTCAATAAACGGGAAACAGCTGGTACTCAAATTGAACAAAAACAAACCCGCATTAAATTTTTTTACCATCGGCACGCTTAAGTAGTTACGTAGCACATCGTCGGTAAAACTGTAGGCATCGTGTTTGTCATTATTAAAGCAGCCGTTAGCGTTCCCTTTTTCCACAATCTCAAGGATCTTCGCGGGCCTTGAAAAAAATAATACGTCCGAATCAATCTGTAATAAATAGGGTGTTTTTTTTTCGATCAAGCTATCAAAAAGTCTTAAGGAGAATATAAAGTTTTCGCGAAGTTTAGAGCAGTACGTGAATTGATTATTTGTTAAGTAATTCATCACCGCTACGTCCTGATCTTTTCGGCGGAACACTTTTATATCCGGAAAAACCTTGTGTAAAATGGCAACATCTGCTTCTGTTAGCGTGCCGTCTTCGTGATAGTGAATGATAGTATCTTTATTCCAAAAGCAAAAACTGTAAATAGCGGCTATTGATTCAAAAAAATTCCGTTTGTTGGCCAGTATAGCCAACGTAAGTAAAGCATCCTTTTTGTTCGTAACAATTGGCTGTAGCGAAGCAATCTTTTTCTTCAATACAGTTTTGTAATAAGTATTCGCAATCTTGTCAGAAATGCGTGTATAGTAGGCTGTATTGCCAAATTTAAGCTCGTGTTTTATTTTATTTATGATTTTACCGGCCATTGCTTGTAGTCAGGCTAAGGTAGGCGCGTGCAATTTTACTCACATCAAATCTGCTCTCTGCTACCTCACGGCATTTTGAACGGTCAATTTTGTCAACAAACTTAACGGCATCAATCATTTCTGTCTCGTTATTTACAATATACCCGCTTACGCCTTCATCAACAACCTCCGGTACAGAGCCTCTGTTAAAAGCAATAACCGGTGTGCCGCAAGCCATTGCCTCTATCATAACCATACCGAAGGGCTCGTCCCATTCAATAGGAAACAGCAACGCTTTAGATTGCCGCAACCAGTGATTCTTCTCCACATCGTTTAACGCGCCAAGGTATATAATCTGCTCGTTATCTATCAAAGGCTCAATTTCCTTTTTATAATACGCAAGGTTGTCTGCGGTATGGGGTATATTTCCTGCAAGTATTAGCTTGTTCCCGGTGACTTTGGCAACGCTTATGGCCGTATGCGCGCCTTTTATTTTATCTAAACGCCCCAAAAACATTAACGGAGCATCTTCTGCCACATTAGCGTTGTGTTGATAAGATGAAAAATCAATGGCATTGTAAACCGTGTGCCAATTGCCTGCTACATTACCCGTTGACACACAATAATTACTGCACGCAGTAAACAATAGGTTTTTATTAGGCAGAGATGTAACCGTGCTTATCCCTTTCGTACTTACCGGCCTGCCGTAGGTCATTATTTTTTCTACGTGGTTGTTTAAGATAGGCAATAAATAAATAAGCCGGCCGAAATTGTGTACCAAATCAAACTTTTTACGGTTTTTAAGCAGATAGCGCCATGCAAAAATTACCTCGTTTAGTTGTTTTTTTTTTGATCTGTCCAAATCATTAACACCAAACGATATTACATTGCCGCTTATATGCGAACCCGGACCTGCCAATAAAGTAACCTGATGCCCCAATTTGTTGTATTCTTCTGCAAAAAGATAAACCAGTCGCTCATGGCCGCCATATAATTGCGGAGGGACGGGTATGCCGGGATCCATTATAAGCAGTATTTTCATGAACCTAATTCGGCTGCAACCTCATTGTAAATGTCAATGTATTTTTGAGCGCAATGTTCCAGTGTAAGATTTTCAAGCACATAAGCGCGGGGATTAAAATTGCCCAGGTTGCTCCAAAATTTATTTAATGATTGTTCGAAGCCTGCGGCGTCGGCAAATTTTGCCCCGCAGCGTTCATCCCAGTATGGCACCGAGCTAACAGGCTGAAACTTTACCTTGTGCGGATAGTAATAGGGGTCTTGCCAATAGCCACCCCTGTCCCAGGCCAATACCGGTACTCCAGATGACAAGATCTGTTGATAGGCAAGGCCTTGTGTTTCGTGCTCACACAAAAAAATAGCAGCTTTTGATCTGTTGAGTTTGTTTTTTAGTTCTGTACTATTGTAATGCCCGTATCGTATCGACGTGTAGGTTAGTCCCTTATTGTTTAGTGTTTCTTTTATAGGATTGAGAAGGTTGTGCTCCCAAGTGGTATAATCCCAGCGTATCTTATTGTATATTAAAAAATCAAACTCTTTTTCCCCACCATCTGGTTTCCAAATATCCGTGTCTATTCCGGTTGGCCAGGCTAAAACCTTGTTGCCGTAAAAGGGTTCAAACATCAATTTCATCCAATCGCCAGGTACTAAAATTCGCTTTATGTTGGGGTTTTTTTGCAAAATGTCCGGGCATTCAATTGGATGGGAGTAAATGCCTGCGCCAAATATGATGGGGTTTTTCCAGGGCCTGTCAAACAAAATATGCGGTTTGCCTATGATGCATGCTATTTCTGTCGGATGTTTTTTTATGTATTTGTAGTCGTTAAAACGGAAGGGAACGCCGATTTTTTCGAGCCCTTTCATCAGTTGAAGTGCCACCATCATAACACCCCCGGGTTTTTGCCTGCCTCTGAAGATTCTACGAACAACCGCGCGAGGATACCTGTCAAATTTTATCCATCTGTCCGGGTCGGGTTCTTCGTAGAAAATGTTTATCGGGCGCATAAAATTTATAGCTAACTAAAGTTCCTGGTAACTCGTCGCGCCGACAATATTTTCTCAGTAAGTTTAAATCCAAACCGTTTATAAAAAATGCCTAATAATCCCTTGTTCGGAATGTCAAAATCAGGGTCCAATGTATAAATCCATTTTACAACTTCGGCGGCATCGCGTAAATGGTCTTTTGCTATCCAATGTGCAAGCGGCCATAACACCGTGCAAGCGGCTTTTTTGCGACTCTGACTTAACTCGCCACGTATTTCTAATTCGGATATTATTTTTTTGAAAATAGAAAGGTGTTGCCAATTGGCAACTTGCGACCTGAGGCCGGAGTAATTACCCTGCATCTGCTGTTCATGGATAGTCCAGTAGCCGGCGCACGAGTCAACAAAAGCTAATTTGGGATTTAACAGCCCGTATTCTAACAAAAAAGCGCGGTCTTCACGCAGTGCAAATTCAGGGCGCCTGGGCACTCTTTTAACCCAATCCGTTTTAAAAAGCATCCCTAAAAAATGACTCCCGTACCTGTTACTTAACTGCACTTCTAAAAAGTCTGACCAAGGGGCCAATACCGGGGGCTCAGTTTTTAACCTGGTACTTTCGTAATAATTACCCACCCCCGAATAAACCAGGTCGGCTACATCATTTTCGGCTGTTGTAAATTGCTGATCAATTATCCCCGGGTTTAAAAAGTCGTCGCTATCTAAAAATCTGATATACTTCCCTTTAGCTACTTTTGTTCCGTTATTTATAGCGTAGGTTTGACCCTGATTAGGTTGCGTAATTACGATCAAATCGGTCTGGGTAGCTAACCATTCGCCTGTTCCATCTGTACTTCCGTCGTCAACTACAATAATTTCTGTGTTGCAATTAGTGTTTCTGCAGCTGCTTACAGCTCTTGGCAGGCACCATAAACGATTATAACTAGGGATTATGACACTTACGTCCATTTGATTATATGCGTTCTGATACTTTGATTTTTCTTAACCCGAATAAACGATGATATATAGGTCTGAATGCCGCTTTGAGCTGATTTTTGATCCTCTCCGGGTATTCTATTTTAAACTTCGCCTCTAATTCTGCAACCCAACTTAATTTGCCACTATCATGCTTTGATAATCTAAATACTTCGCGACGATAGGGGTAGTGTTGTGAATAATGTCCCAGGAAATGTACAACCGCCGGTGATGCTTTTTCAAACGGATGCCATGCCTGGTGCTGTGGGTGAGGCACAGGCGGATTTATCAGCACCCTTTCGCCGGTTATAACATTGATATGATATTCGCCGGGGAAAGCCTGTGGGTCGCTCATTATGGTACCATCATCAACAATAGGTTTTTGCTGATGTAATTGCATAGCAACCGCCATCAAAATTTCATCAGCCGTTTTACCTCTGAATCTTTTAAAACCAATATCGTCATAACTCTTTTCCAATTCGCGGGCGGTGCTGTAAACCGCTGTTGCCATATCACCTTTTTCAAGGTAGTATATGCCGCCATTAAATTTAGGTATTGCTGCAAGGTCAAATTTTTTGCGCAGGGGACCGATATCACCATACCATTCTCCTTCAGTTATATAACCGCCAACCACCGAAACAGCCCTGCCCCGGAAGGTATCAAAAAGCCTGTTCAGATCAGAAAATATCAAGCAGTCGCTGTCAATAAATATTGTTTGACCTTCGGGAGCTAACTCATCCAGAAAGAGCTTACTCGAAAAGCCTTCCGGTAAGCTCCCTTTATCCACAGAAATTAGTGTCAATTTTGTTTTAAGATCGGCCGGTACTAATTGTGGCTGATCTGTCACTATGTAAAAATCAATACCGTTGCCGGTATTCCATAAGAAAAACGACCGGGCCAACGCAACTGCCATGTCTACATACAACTTTTTGCCAAGGGCTATAGTCAGGACATTTTTTTTCAATCGTATAGGTTGTTTTTTAAAATCCGTGTTTTAAAAATGATAACAGCCTGATAAATCGCCAGCCCACCAGCTTGCTTGCGAGTGTACTCAAATTCCCCGATTTGTATTTTAATCCGCTGTATCCTAACTCTTTGGCCTTTTTTATAGCAGTGTTTGACAGGGCCATGTATTTAGGAAATGCCATCACACCAATTTCCCAGTAATGTTTGGCAAATATTTTACCTAACAGCGGGTTAGGCACATACGGTTTCAGGCAATCAATTTTTAATTCGGTTGCCAGCATTCTGCTTATAATGGAAGCCTCTGTTTTTTTTGATGACAGTGATGGTTGTTGTTCAAATTTGCGATAATAATTTATAGCCTTACCGGCATATCTTATTCCTTTGCTTTTTGATAAAACCCTGCAGAAAAATTCACCGTCGTCATCTACCGATAGTTTTTCATTCCATAGACCAGCCTTATCTATCAAGATACGCGGGGTAAGCCACGCATGTACGGTTATCATCCCGCCATAACCATTAAATACCTCGTGCCCTGCATTCAGTTTTGTTATAAAATCTATGGGGTCATCAAAGTCGGCGTTGTACCAGCAGTCTTCTGTATAGACATTCAGAAGGTGATTGGTGCCATCAAAAAAATGTATGGTCCTGCTTATCGACAAGCGGTCGGTTGAACCATTCAACGATAGCATTTGGTCTTCAATTTTATTTTCACTCAAAAGATCGTCCGCATCTAAAAACTGTATATAACTGCCGTTAGCGGCAGATAAACCTTTATTGCGCGCGGCGCTTGCTCCTCTGTTTTGCTGGGATATTACTTTAACATTCTGCGACTCGAAGGTTTTTGCTACCGATAATGAGTTATCTGTAGAGCCATCATCAATAACAATAATCTCAACACTTGGCCACGTTTGTGTTAAAACCGATTTAATGCATTCGCCAATATATTTTTCTGAATTATATAAGGGGATGATCACAGAAACCATCGCTTTTATATCTAAATCCATTTTGTTAACCTAACCTAAAAAACACGCGTCAATTATTATAATCAAATTTCCACAGACGCTTAAAAAAGGCATCTCTCCAAAATAAGTGCCGTACCGGGCCAACATAATGGCGGGCCAGGCAGGCATGGTTAAACACGGGTTTTAATTCAAATTGATCGTCATTGCTCAACAAAATTTTATCGCCAGATAATTCTGAAGTGCCGGTCCTTTTTTGAATATGAGCAAAAATAGTTTGTTCACTAAAATGGTTGGATCGGCTTGCTACCAATTCTACAAGACCATTTATAATATCCCTATTTTGTTGGGAGATTCGTTTAAGTAGCATTACTCCCGCACAATAGTAGGGTGATTTTGTGAGGTCCTTTAGCCCGCCAAGTTTAATAAGATTAAAGTCATAGCTGGCCTGATAATCCAGAGACATATGCATGTCTAATGGATTATTATTCAATTCAGTTATATAATTTATAGGGTCACTATGCCACAAAACATCAGTATCTGTATATACAACCGGCTCATTTAAATCTGCTATTTGAAGTATTGCAGCCAATTTTAATCCCATAGGATTTTTCCTGGCAAATTCGTGTATTGCAACCGGAGCAGATTTATGATATAACAAGCAATCTTGCGCTGCAATTACTTCTAATTTGTTAGCAGGGTAAAGCATTTTAATACTATCTATTATGGCCTTGGAGGTTCCAAAATCAACAAAGACAAACACCTTAGGTAATAAAGAGAAATATTTTTGTACGGAAAATAATGTTTGTCTGATATATGGATAATTTTCTGAGCCGCACAAAATTACATAGTTAAAATTAGCCAACTGTTTTGCCGATAACTTTTTAGGTGTCAGGTAATTAAGCAGCGGTTTGTAAAATAGAACAGGAAATCTGAAAGCCAGGCTGTTTTTTAGTTGGGGTAGTAATGACTTTGTCAGTTTAATCATCTTATCTGCTCAAAAATCTCTATCCACCTTTGTTTGTTAGAGGCATTTGCGGGGGGCTGATTATTGTTGAACCACGGTTGCTGCAACATGGCTATATACGCATCGTCATTATTGTCAAGCTTAATTATCCGCTCAATAAGCGGCGTAAAATCAAGTTTATTAAACTGTATCTTCATTTTAAGATTGCGCCCTAATGCCTTTATTTTTCGTTTTATCCGATGTTGCGGTGCATTGTAATAGCTTGGCAGTATATCAGTGAAATCCATTTGGCTATTGCGTTGGAGCCAATGAGCCATACCATTTTTTATACTCAACTGCTCGCTTGCATTGATAAATGCCTGAGTGTTAAAAATTTTACCAACCCCCGGATCACCACAATATATCGGGATGCTGTTTGCCTGCATGGCATCATACAGTTTTTCTGTTTGATAGCCAGGATAAACATAATTTTCAAAAGCTATGGTAAACTTGTAGCCGCTTAAAAACTGCCGCTTGGTATCCCAAATACTACCTTTGCCGGCCGTGTCGATACCAGGCATATTGTTCATTGATTTGCCCGGCGCATCAACCTTTTTGTATTTAGATAATTGCTTAAAAAATTCTTCACGATACGACACGCGGTGTGAATACAGAAAGTTGCAAAAGTGTTTTTTTTGCTTAAGAATCTCTTCGGCGTTATAATCGCCAGGTTTCACCAGTGCGCGTGGGTTAGTTGCATGCCATTGAATGCGTTTATAGCGACTGTTGTTAACCTCCTTTTCATCTGGTACGCCAAAAGCCCACTCACAAGCAGATAGTTGGGGTGCGATATTCTCGCAGAAATATCCTACACGGATGTAATCACCAGGAGGCGGCACGTCAATGCCGTAAGGGCCAAAAATGATAACATCAGGGTGAGCCGATTCTTCAAAGTCATACATATCTGATACGCCTTCAATATCAAATACATCCTTCTTAAAATTCTGTAAATCCAGCCCGTTTTGCAGGCGTATTTTTATAGTACGTTTATGCACTAAAGATGGCTTTCAATAAATTTTCCATCTTCTATATTATTCAGATGGTCAATAAAGTTATATAGGTAATCATATATCGCCTGAATATCTTGCGGATCAGGTTCATTGCTATTATTCAATGCAGGTTTGCCTCTGTCCACTTGCTTTCCCACAAATATCTTTATTTTCGACCATAAAGATATTTCCGCGCTGTCGCCTGCATAGTCGTAAAATAGGGCAGCTTTTTTTCCTTGCTCACTAATTAGATTATTGCTTTTTAATGAACTGACAGTTTGCCGATGCGAAACGCTTAACGCGTTATAGCCGGTGTAATAACAAATATTGGCTTTTGATTGACTAATGCGCAATGCATATTCCCAATCCATCATTACAAATGATGTGTTATACAAACCTATATAAGCTAACGCGCTGCGCCTGATAAGCATGTGCACGTCGCCGAACGTAAAAGTAGGAGTAACTCCCGATCTCCATTTTTGGAACTGGGGCAAGCGGCTGCTTTTTTTTATGGCTTTATGATCATTCAGCGCGCAGTTCAGATCATTGGATATAATAACGTCAATATTACTGTGCTGCAGCATGTGTTTTTTGCATTCTGCAATAGCGTTATAGCAAAAAACATCATCGTCGATTATTTTTTTAATGATGGTTCCCTTAGCCAATAAAAGCGCCTTGTTCCATCCATGTGCCTGGTTTTTGTCCGGTTCAGAAATGTATTGATGTATGCTTCCGACCCTGAACAACTCCTGCAAATATTCTCCGGAGCCATCTGTACTATTGCCATCAACCACTACTATTTCCTCATCGGGCTGTACTGTGGCCATTAGCTTTTCTAAAGTGATCTTTAAAAAGGGTAGCCGGTTACGGGTGGCAATAATGTAGGAGAGGTTGTACAAGGCTATATGTTTTCCGGTAGTTCGTTAGATACCAGTAAAAAGTTTTCGGTTAACGTGTTTAAAATGTTTAGGTCCTTCAGGTCTGTTACCCTGTTGAAATTGGGTAGCGCATAAATGGTATAATTAATTGATTGCGAAAAATTCCAAAGGTCTCGATTCTCTAAATTAAAGGCTTCAATATTCGTCGCATTCCATTCTATCAAAATAGATGGTTTACAGGTTTTTATACAATCGGTACCATGTCTTAACGCAATCAGATCAGCCCCCTCAATATCAATTTTGATAAATGACACGTTGGGTTTATTGCGTTCGTGCCAAATGGTATCAATTGTAGTACATTCAATTTCAACCGATTTTTCAAAATCAATTCTTTTGTTGTCGTAAATACAATCATAGGCACCGTTTTTTTGATCGGCCATCTGAAATTGTATTTTCCCAACATGATCAAAAACCGCTTTGTCAATAACTGTCCACCGGTGTTTATGCGGGCTGTTTTGGTGCGTTTTTTTTAAATAAGGTAGGTTATTGGGCGACGCTTCTACCGCCACCAGTGTTATATCGGGATGTTGTTTCAAAGTAGGTATAAGCATAATACCTATGTTAGCGCCGATGTCAAAAACTTCGGTATTAGGTTTTATAAAAGCTTGCATGGTACGGAAGCTTTCATATTCAAAAATTCCGTCGTCCATTGTGCGCCTGAAAATTGCGCTGTCTTTCGGAAAAAAAACAGGTTGCTCAGCGTAGGTAAACTCACCTTTTGCGTTCCAAATTGGTGCCGCCAGATTAAGTTTGATAAATCTTTTTAATTTGCTAATCATGTTTTGTAAGGTTCACTAAGCCGTGATAAGATCTGAAAGGGATTTCGATAAAAAGTTTGACCAATGCTGTTGCGAGCCAATTCGGAAACGTCGATTTTTTAAGGTAAAGCAAAGCAGCTTGTGTATTATAGGGAAAGGAGCGAAGTTTATTTCCACCAAAATGCAATATCACCGGAGAATATTTAGCCGGGTACCAAGGGCGATGCAAGTCTGCCGGTGGAGCCGGGTTTAACAAAACGCGCTCCCGCTGTAAAACGTTCAGTTTAGCAGGGCGTCTATCTGTAAAAAGATCGGTCATGAATGTGCCATCATCAGGCATAGGCACCTGTGCATACATCATCATACCTATTGATAATTGCGCTTCCTCATTTATCCATTTTTTTCTAACGGTATCGTAACCATAACGAAGAATATCTTCGGCCTTATTAGCCGTAGCAAATATTTTGCGTGCCGTATCACTGTTTTTTATGTAGTATAAACCACCGTTAAACCTTATCAGGTTATCAAGGCCGAAATGCTCTTTAATATCAGCCGCATTTTTTTCGCCAACCCATTGCGCCGACGGAACTATGTTACCCGCTACGGTAACATGCATACCCTTTGCCGCTTCAAATATGGGGCCGATATCACCATAACACAGGCAGTCTGAATCTATAAATAAGGTATGCAGCGTTTGTACATATTCAATAGTGAACAATTTTATGCATATACCCATTGCGGCCTGCTCGGGTTTGGGTGATACAAAATATACACTCTTCTTTAAATCAGCGGGTATCGGAGCATCAATATTGGTAACAATGTAAATTTTGATCTCATTAAACAGCAATACAGACCGCGCGCAATTAAATGCTAATTGCAGGTAGCTTAATTTGTTGGTGGCAAAGGTTATTACCGAATAATCTGTGTCAAAAATTCTTTTCACCGCTTATTTTATGTTGATAAACCCAATAACAGGTTAACTTTAAACAGCAAGGTTTGGAGTTTATATTTTAGCCAGGAATGATGGTGCCATTTATAAGCATAATAAAACCTGGGCAATTGAGTAAGCATTTGCTGATGCTTATCATTTGCTGATTTTAATGATTCGCTACCCAAATGCGTTACCTGCGAAAGAGGTACCAGACAGTTTTTTATCTGGTATTTTAATAACAGTTGGCAATAATCAGCATCGGCATACCAAAAGTTAAACTTTTCGTCCAGCGCGCCTATAGTGTTAAAAATTTCGCGTTTTACAAGAAAGCACCATCCAACAAAAGTGCCGAAGTACCCTTCCTGAACCTGTCCTTCAGGATTAAAACCCGCTCCGGCATGAAAATTTGGGCAATAGGGTGTAGCGCTCATTAAATTAGGGTCAGCATCCATTGCTTTTAATATTTCACTTGCCCAATGCTTATGGAATATCAGGTCGTTATTACACAAAGCGATAAACTTGTTATGCGTTTGTTTTATGCCAATATTCAGGTATTTATTAAAGCCAAAATCTTCATCAGGATAAATTGTTTTGCCACCCTTAAACTGGAAAGGTTGTAAAGCTTTATTGGATTCAATTACCAGAATATTAAAATTTATTTCCTTCGGATCTTCTGATGCTAATAATGTATCAATTCCCTGCTGCGTTATTGCTTTTAGTTTTTCATCCTTTGCATAACTGAGGATGACAACATCCACGTTAACCGGCATACGCTGCTTTTTTTGCCACTATTACAAACTGCGGGTATTTCATATCCTCCTGAGATTTAAATAACAGCCAGTTTAAAATATTGAAATAGTGAAAATCATTATCTTTATTGATGCCTGCATTTTTTACAACCTTATAACCGCTGTTTTCAAACATGCGTATCATGCTTTTTAGCGTAAAAAAACGAAGGTGAGTCTTGTCCATCACACCGGCAGGTTCATATTTAAAATCCTTATATCTTAATAACGCCAATACTACCGGGTACCACCTGATGTTGGGTATAGAAGCGATTATATACCCATCATTATTCAGAAAATCCTGGCAGGCCGTTAAGGCCTCTTCGGGGTCAGGTAAATGTTCTAAAACATCGTTAAAAAATATCGCGTCAAATTTTTGTCCCTTCAGCTCCGCAGTTTCTGCAGAGAATAGGCCGTTAATTGCTTTATCTAATTGTTCGCCGGCTTGCTCTGCGGCTTGTTTATTAGGTTCAATGCCCCATACTACGCAATTGTAGGTGCGTTTTAACAAGGCACCAAAAGCGCCGTTGCCGCAGCCAACATCAAGAACCGTTTTTATACCTTCGGGAATAAACGGAAGTAATTCATTACGGGTATGTAAAAAATAGGTGTCGGCTTTGTGTTCGTATAATTTATCGTAATCCATCAGGATTTTGTAGTACTAAAATCGTAATCTATTTCTGTTCTGCCACGCACATGTAAAGGATACGGCAGGTTGTCATCCTTCAATGGTTGTTGCAATACCTCAAATTGCAACAGGCCCAAGAAGTCCTTATACAACAAATTTGATTGAATGTGCATTCCCAGCTTATAAACACCCGGCAACAGTGGGAGATTTTTAAGCACCCCATTTATCAATATTGTATTGCTCTCATCTGACAAGCTATTCAGATCATTACTTCGCAGATCAAAAAAGGCCACTTTGTTCTCCATAGCATCATACAAAAGCAACGCTATTGAACTAATATGATTGGCCTGGCTGCTTGTTATTTCTAAATTAAACGATAGGTTTTGATGGGCGGCTACTGTTGCTTTGTCAATGGCAAACCGGTTGATGCTTACAACATCATTTAAATTTGTATTGGTTATTTCTGTGGTGATCTTGTCATTTTTCGCTGTAGTAAGGTAGCTGCCTACCGCGTGTTCTACATCTCCATTATATAAAATGCTGCCGTTATTTAACACCATCCCCTTGTTGCACAACGCGCGTATCGAATCCATATTATGTGAAACAAACAACACTGTTTTGCCTTCACCTCTGCTCACGTCGCCCATTTTACCCAGGCATTTTTTCTGAAACTCGGCATCGCCAACCGCTAAAACTTCGTCTATAATAAGTATTTCAGATTCAAGGTGAGCCGCTACCGCAAAGGCAAGGCGAACATACATGCCCGATGAATAGCGTTTTACTGGCGTGTCTACATACCTCTCAACGCCCGAGAAATCTACAATCTCATCAAACTTGCGTTTTATCTCTGCCTTGCGCATTCCCAATATGGCGCCATTAAGGTATATGTTTTCGCGGCCGGTTAATTCAGGGTGGAAGCCGGTGCCAACTTCCAGCAAACTGGCAATACGCCCCTTAATTTTGATTGATCCCGAAGTAGGGGAGGTTACCCGGCTAAGTATTTTTAACAATGTGCTTTTGCCTGCGCCGTTACGGCCAATAATACCTACCGCATCACCTTGTTCTATTTCAAAGTTCAGATCTTTTAAACTCCAAACTACGTCGCTTGTTCCTTTTACAGAGCGGTCGTTGATTTCGCCTATTTTCAAAAACGGATCTTCTTTCCCTCTTAATCTTGCCCAGGTGCGTTCAAGGTCGCGCGAAATGGTGCCGGTACCAAAATCGCCCAATTGATAAGCTTTTGACAGACCCTGAACTTTTATCGCTTTAAGCATTATACGGTATCAACAAATGATTTTTCAACTTTATTAAACACCACCATACCCAACAGCAAAATAATAACCGTTACCAAACTGCTATAGCCCAACAACTCCCAACTAAATGTCCCTTTACTGAAAAAACCATACCTCATGGTTTCAATAACTGCCGTAATGGGATTAAATTTTATTATCCAGCTATACGCCGGATACTTGTGCACAACCGCCGAAAGGGGATATATTACCGTGGTGGTGTACATAAGCAGCGGTACCCCAAAAGAAACAACGAATGCAAGATCGCGGTATTTGGTTGTTACTGCTGAGATGAGCATACCCAGCCCCAGGCCAAGAGCTGCAACAAGCAATATTAATACCGGCAGCAGCAGCAGGTAGGCATTAGGTGCAAAATCATAGCCTGATACTGCGTACCCTATCATTAAAACAATAAACAGCAAAAACTGTACGCCAAAACGTATCAGGTTTGATGCCACAATGCTTAATGGCATAATAAGCCTCGGGAAGTAAACTTTACCTAACATGGCCGCATTGTCTTTAAAAACTGTTGATGTTTTGGTAATACAGTCGGCAAAGTAATTCCAGATAATGGTTCCTGCCAGGTAGAAAAGCGGCTTTGGTATCCCGTCAACAGGTATACCTGCTAAGGTGCCAAAAACAAGAGTGTAAATTAGTATAGTTACTACAGGCTGTACAAAAAACCATATTGGCCCTAAAACGGTTTGTTTATAGAACGATACAAAATCGCGCCTAACTAATAATACAAGCAGGTCGCGGTAGTGCCACACATCTTTTAACCCGAGGGTTAGCACCTTACTTTCGGCGGTAATTTCAATATCCCAATCCTGCTGGTCGCTATCGGTCATTTATAAGGATTTTTTCAAGTTTGGTTACGTAACTATCGCTGTTAAAATAGCTTATACATTCCTGTTGTAAAACTGCGCGTTCAGCCAACGAAGGGCGGTTTTCTAAATGTTTTAATACTGCAAGTTTAAGCTCGTCAATGTTATCGGGGTTTATTGCTGTACCAAGTTTGCCATGTTTTACGGCATCAAGGCTCCCGTCTGTATTGCCGCAAATTACGGGCAGACCACAGGCCAGCGCTTCAATAAAAACTATCCCAAACCCTTCTTTTTTACTCGGTAGTATAAACAGATCAGCCATTAAAAAATGATCTGTTAGTTCCTCCTCGTTTATAAATCCCGACAAAATTACCAATCCTTCTACGTTGTATTGCTTTATTAAATTGTTTATCCGCTGTTTTTCTTCTTCGTCATATGGTCCGGCCAAAACATATCTTAATTTGGGGAATTCAGTTTTTAGTTTACCGAGTGATCTGATTACCTGGTCGTAACCTTTGTATTGCTCGGTGTTGGCCAGCCGGGTAAGCGTAAACAGAATATCGTTATCAGGTGTTAAGCCATAACGCTCCAGCAAATCCAAGGGCTTACCCAGATCAACAGGCAATTTCATAAAAGGATCAATTGCGTTGTTTAATACAATGCATTTGTCGGGGTTGGGGTTGTGCCATTTAATAACTTCTGCACGCGTAAATTCGCTTACACAAATAATTTTATCGCATTGTTTTAAAAATGCTCTTTTTACCAAAGAAACGGGCCGCCAAACCTCTATACCATGCGCAATAAGCATTACCCTGCATTTAGGCTTAAGCAATTTAATAGCTAACCCAACAACAGCCATATTAATGTGGCTTAAAATTACGGTATCACACTGCCTGCTCAGCTTAATAGCTTCAGTAATGAATTTAACCCGATCGGCCCTGAATCCTTTAAATTTAGATGCAGGCAAATATTTAGGCATAATGTCCTTGTCACTGTCGTAAACAGACCATAACGCAAAGTTTAAATTAAGGCGCTCTGCTATATCATTAATGCAATAGGCCAGGGTGCGTGTCATTTTTTGAATACCCCCGGTGGCACTAAATGTTTGTAAACTGAAAAGCACTATTTTATTGCGCATGCAATTGAGCCAGGTAAAGGGTAAACGCTTTTGACCAGTGCGTTTTGTTGTTTTTAAAATCCCTGATGAGCTTTTTAGCATCTCTGCCGTGGTATAAATTTTCATCAGTAATATGGCCATGGTTTCGCATCCATTGTTGTAACGGGAACGAAAAGCCCATTTTAGGTCTCTTCCACACAGCCTCGGGTAAAATATTTTCAAAGCTGTCTATCAATATTTTCTTTGGCTGATCTTTATTAAAAAGCAACCGTGGCGAAATGCTATGTACTGCTGCCCGGAAATCTTCATCTAAAAATGGCACTCTCACCTCTAATCCGTGGCTCATACTCATTACGTCAGTATCTCGTAGCAATTGGTTTTGCATATATATATTACTTTCAAGCCATGCCGCCAACTCTTCGTTTCGTAAACCCTTTTCTAAATTGATATTTATCCCAAAAAGCTCATTGTTAACCTGCCGTTCATCGCAATCAAGCAGTTTAGCTATCTCTGCGGATGTGAAAATTGCCCGCATGGCTAAATATATGGCCAGCTGATGTGGGCTGGACAGATAGGATATTTTTTTATACCGGTCGTTCAGTACATAACCGGCACCCCTAAATAAAAACGCCGGTAGTTTTTGTAAAGTTTGAATAATGTTTATTCGTTTAAACGACGGGTAACCGCCAAAAAGCTCATCAGCACCCAGGCCCGACAGGACAGCTTTTAACCCATCCTGCCGCGCATATTTACTTATAAACCACGAGTTAATGCCATCTGTGGTAGGCATATCCATTGCTGCTATAATATCAGGCAAGCAATCGTCAAACTCCTGCTCTTTAATTAAATGCGAAAATTTTTGTCCTGAAATTTTACTTGTCACTATTTCCTGAAAAGCGTGCTCATCATAAGCTTTTTCGTTAAAGAATATCGAAATAGTTTTTAGCTGATCATGCTTTTGTTCGGCAGCAAGCAGTGTAAGCAAACTTGAGTCAACGCCTCCGCTTAAAAATACCCCAATAGGTGCGTCGGCAATTAGTTGTCGTTTCACGGCTGCTTTTAGCGCATTGGAAATTGTATTGCGCGCCTGGTTGATATCTGTAATTATGGCCTGCGACGACCTGTTATAGTAGGGGTTAACAGTAAAGGTTTGCCGGGCATTTTCCCAGCATAGCATATTACCCTTTGGTAAGCTAAATACGTTTTTTAAGGTGGTATCCGGCTCGGGTACATGGCCAAATGCCAGGAACCTTATGCGCCACGACGGATTATCTTCGGTAGCGATACCGGCGGTTTTAAGAGCACGTACTTCTGAAGCGAAACTTAAAGCACCGTTGTTTATGTGATAATAAAGTGGTTTAACACCCACACTGTCGCGCACCAGGTAGGTTAGATCATTCTGAATGTCATATAACGCGAAAGCAAAAATTCCACGCAGCCTGGCAAAGGCCACAACGCCCCAGTGTAAGTAGGCTTGTATTATAACTTCCGTATCTGTATCCGACTTAAATACAGCGCCCAAGGCAACCAACTCTGCTTTTAAATCAAGGTAATTATATATTTCGCCGTTAAAAGTTATCCATGCCCGGTTGTTTACATCGGCCATGGGTTGATGCCCATTACTGCTCAGGTCAATTATAGAAAGCCTGCGATGACCAAATACCAACCCACTCTCAGCTTCAAATATACCCTCATCATCCGGGCCGCCATGCTGCAGCGCAGTACACATGGTTTGCACTGCATGCCGGCTAATGGCTTTATCAGCGTTTTTATTAATTATCCCTGTTATTCTGCACATGGTTGTGGTCTGTACACAGCTTCGCCCGGTGAGTTACATTTTGTTAAAAATAACTCATTAATTATCAGCAAGTTATTTGCTTATATGTATAAATAAAAACAGCCGTTAAAAGGCTGTTTTTGTTTTTTTAAAATCTGTCTATCAAGGCTGCCGTAACATTAACTATAATGGAGCAACCCAGGTTTTCAAGCCGTAGCACTAATTGTTTTTGTGATCGGTATGATATTATCTCGCCGGTAAGGCCCTTCAGTGCGCCTGCTTTAATGATCACTTTTTCGCCGGGCTGCAGGTCTTCCTGCGTAATTTCTAAATCAAAGGAACTTGCCAGCAAAAGCTTAAGATCATCAATCTGCCGCTCTGGCATGGTAGCTATTTTATTTGAAAAATAAATGAAACGCGAAATACCTTTCGTCATTAGCACCTCTGTTTTTTCGTGTTCATTTATGTTTACAAACAGGTATGAACTTATTAAAGGCTCTTCTACCCACTTTTTTCTGTCGCTCCATTGTTTTTGTTGACGATGCAAGGGTAGGTAGGCCTGTAAGCCTTTATTAGTTAGCGCCTGATATGCCTTTTTTTCTGCACGTGGCAGCGTGCATACCGGATACCATTTGCGCACACCTGGATTTAGTGCCTGAGTCATTTTTTAACAGCAGTAGTGTTATTTAAACCAACGCCGGGCATCCCACCATTTCTTTTTTTCCTCGTCATCAACATAGTATCCCTGGTCTTTATATCCTGAATAATCAGAATAATAATAGTAGCGGCTGTTGTAACTTTCGCCTGTAAATTTTGTAGTATAATACCTTGAGTGTAAAATATCTTCTTTAAAAGCATTAAGTATTATTACGGTATTATTTAAATGATACTCGCTGGCTATTTTTTGCGGTATGGTAGCCGAGTAATATTTTGATTTGCCTGAACGTATAACAAAAACGTTAATATCACTTAACCGTATTAAGGGTATCGCATCAGAAACCAAACCTACGGGAGCGGTGTCTATCATTATTATATCATACCTGTTGCGCAATTCTTCAATCAGGTCA
>Ga0164241_10001149_pt1 | contig 35476 bp, 40 predicted proteins | sample OricomyardsoilBY_FD_108780 | JGI IMG/M metagenome (GOLD analysis project Ga0164241, IMG submission 108780) | Backyard soil microbial communities from Emeryville, California, USA - Original compost - Back yard soil (BY) | ecosystem: Environmental > Terrestrial > Soil > Unclassified | place: USA... | reverse complement strand
TTGGCGACGAGCTGCAGGAGGACGGTGTTGTCGCCCTCGAACGTGGTGAAGACGTCGGTGTCGGCCTTCAGCGACGCGAACCGGTTCGCGCGCAGGTAGCCGGCGCCGCCGCACGCCTCGCGGCACTCCTGGATCGTCTCGGTCGCGTGCCACGTGCTGATCGCCTTCAGCCCGGCGGCGAACGTCTCGAGCTCGCGGCGGTCGCGGTCCTCGGCGGCCTCGGGGTCGGTGAACACCTCGTGCAGCCGGTCGCGGAGGCGGTCCTGGGCGAACGACAGCGCGTACGTCGTCGCGAGCGCGGGCAGCAGCCGTCGCTGGTGGGCCGGGTAGTCGAGCAGGATGACCTCGTCGTCGGCGTCCGGCGCCCCGAACTGGCGGCGCGTGACGGCGCGGCGGACGGCGATGACCTGGGCGACCTTCGCGGCGCTGATCGACGCGCCGGAGACGCTGACGCGCCCCATGACGAGCGTGCCGAGCATCGTGAAGAAGCGGCGCGTCGGGTCCTCGATCTCGCTCGTGTAGACGCCGTCCTCGGAGACCTGCGCGTAGCGGTCGAGCAGCGCGTCGCGGTCGACGCGGACGCCGGTGAAGGTCAGGCGGCCGTTGTCGACGCCCTCGAGCCCGAGCTTGCCGCCGCAGTCGCCGATCTCGACGCCGGGGGCGGGCTGGCCGGAGGCGTCCCGGATCGGGACGAGCAGGCAGTGCACGCCGCGGTTCTCGCCGCCGACGATCAGCTGCGCGAAGACCGCCGCCATCCGGCCGTCGCGTGCGGCGTTGCCGATGTAGTCCTTGCGCGCGTCCTCGTCGGGCGTGTCGATCACGAACTCGCGGGCCTCGGCGTCGTACGTCGCGGTCGTGCCGAGCGCCTGCACGTTGGAGCCGTGGCCGGTCTCGGTCATCGCGAAGCAGCCGGGAAGGTCGACGCTCATCAACCGCGTCAGGAACGCATCGTGGTGCTTCTTCGTGCCGAGGTGCAGGACCGCGCCGCCGAAGAGCCCGAACTGGACGCCGCACTTGACGAGCAGCGAGAGGTCGCCGAACGCCTGGGTCTCGAAGCCGGCGACGAACGCGCCGACGTTGCCCTCGCCGCCGTACTCGACCGGGAAGCCGAGCGCCGTGCCGCCCTCCGCCGCGAGGTCCTTGGCCCACGCGAGGACCTGCGCGCGGTGCTCGTCGCGCGGGAGGTCGAGGACCGGCTGGTTGCCCGGGCGCGAGAGCCAGGCGCGCACCCGGTCGCGGGTGTCGGCGTGCTCGCCGTCGAGCACCGCCTGCAGCTTCCGTGCCGAAGAGGACATGACGGCCGATTACCCCCGCGTCCCATGCGGTACGCGCACTCCGCGGAGGCGTGCTCTACCTCACAGAGGCCGCGCGCAGCGCGAGCTCGAGGACGAAGCGCTCCTCGGGGTCGTCGAGGCGCTCGCCGAGCAGCTCGCGCAGGCGCGAGACGCGGTAGCGGACGGTCTGCGGGTGCACGTGCAGCTCCGCGGCGATCGCGGCGCGGCGGCCCTGGTGGCGCAGCCACGAGGCGAGCGTCTCCTCGAGCCGCGCGCGGCTCGCCGGCGTCTCGGCGTCGAGCGCCGCGAGCGCCGAGGTGGCGAGCGCCGTCGCCACCCCCGGCGTGCCGTGCACGACGAGGTCCGCGAGCCGCCGCTCGGCGACCGCCGCCTCGCCGGCCGGGCCTGGCAGCGCGAGCGCCCGCACCGCCCAGTCCAGCGACCGCGGCGCCTCGGCGACGGCGACCGTCGGCCCGACGCCGAGCCGCACCCCGAGGGCCGCGGCGACGGGCCCGGCGTCGAGCGCCGCGGGGTGGGGGATCACCACGACCGGCACGCCGCCGGCGGTCCCGTGCAGCGCGTCGGGCGCGAGCCGCCGCGCCACCCGCGCCGCGACCGCCGCCCCGCGGGCGCCCGCCGCCCGCGCCGCCGCGGTCGCTCCGGACCCTCCGCGCCCGCCGCACGCGATCACCGCGAGGCTGCGCGGCACCGGCCAGCCCGCCTCGGCCGCGGTCCGCCGCAGCGTCGCGGCGTCGCTCGCTCCCGCGGGCTCGAACAGCAGCGCCAGCAGCGCCTGGTGGCGGCGCTGGCGCTCGCCGGCGAGCGCCTCCTGCGCGGCCGCGTAGCCCTCGACCGACTCGGCCGCGAGCTCGTCGATGTAGGCGAAGATCGCCTCCGCGAGCGCGTGCTGGTCGGCGACCGGGATCCCCGCCGCCTCGGCCGCCGCGCTCAGGCGCCGCCACGCGATCCGCGCGCCGATCCGGTAGGCGGCCTGGAGCGCGTCGAGGCTCCGGCCCTGGCGCAGCTCGCCGCGGCCGAGCGCGCGGTAGACGTCGAGCCGCGGCGCCTCCGGGTCCTCCATGAGCGCGACGAACCGCGCGAGCGCCTCGTGCACCCCGGTCCGGATCCCGCGCCCGAACTCGCCGCGGAACGGGCGGTCGTACTCGGGGACCTCGGCGCGGATCGCCTCGAGGATCTCGTCGGCGAGCCCGGGCAGCTCCGGCCGCAGCGCCGCCGCCATCGCCTTCGACATCCCAGGAATTGTTCGCACGGAACAAATCTAGCCCGTTCCGACGACGCGATGTGGCCAAGAACTGACGCGCGAGAGCACATACGGTCCAGAGCCATGAACCGCCTCACGCGCAACCTGAACCTCGCCGCGGTCTTCGGGCCGTTCGTGATCCTCGCCGTGCTGATCCCGCTGCTGTGGGGCAGCCTGATCGGGATCAACGACGTGATCATCTTCACGGTCATGTACCTGATCACCGGGTTCGGGGTGACGATCGGCTACCACCGGCTGCTCACCCACCGCTCGTTCGCGACGTACAAGTGGATGGAGTACACGCTCGCGATCATGGGCTCGCTGTCGATCCAGGGCTCGCCGATCGAGTGGGTCGCCGACCACCGCAAGCACCACGCGCACACCGACGAGGAGGGCGACCCGCACAGCCCGCACGCCGGCCAGGGCGCGGGGATCAAGGGCGCGCTGCGCGGCCTCTGGCACGCGCACGTCGGCTGGCTGTTCGTCAACCAGGGCCGGGCGAGCGCGCACCGCTACGCCAAGGAGCTGGTCGAGGACCCGAAGATGCGCGCGATCAGCCGCCGGTTCCCCTACATCGCGATCGGGACGCTGGCGATCCCGGCCGTGCTCGGGTTCGCGCTCGGCGGCGGCTCGTGGCACGGCGCGCTCACCGGCTTCCTCTGGGGCGGCCTCGTGCGCGTGATGATGCTCCACCACATCACGTGGTCGGTGAACAGCGTCTGCCACTTCTTCGGCCGCCGCCGCTTCGACGTCGAGGACCACAGCACCAACGTCTTCTGGCTCGCGCTGCCGTCGCTCGGCGAGGCCTGGCACCACAACCACCACGCGTTCGCGCGCTCCGCGTTCCATGGCCTGCGCCGCTGGGAGGCGCTGCTGGACCCGACCGGCTGGGTGATCCGCGTCATGCGCCGCACCGGGCTGGCGTGGAACGTCGTCGCGATCGCGCCCGACCGGCAGGCCGAGAAGCTCGTGGGCGCTGCCGGCGGGTCAGTCCTCGAGCAGCCGCGCGCGGCGTAGCGCCAGCCCGGCGGGCGGCGCGAGCTCGAGCCGCAGCCGCTGCTCGACCGTCAGCGCGACCTCCCAGCGGAGGTCGCACGGGAAGCACGAGCACAGCACGGTGCCGCCCTGGTCGTCCTCGGCCAGGAGGGCGCGGTCGGCGCGCACGAGGCACACCGGGCACGAGAAGCTCGCGAGGACGATCTCCTGCGCATCGGCGGGATCGAAGCGGGCGACGTCGGCGAGCAGGGGCACACGGTCAGCTTGGCGCGCGCGCCGGACCCTCCGCAACCCGCGCGCGGCGGCCACCCCCGCCACGGGTGGGCGACTCCCCCCGGCCGGGGGGACGGTGTGTCCGCCGGGGTTTGCGGGCACACCGACATCGACTGTTCGTCGACATGTGTCCTCATGACTCAAGCTGAGCCCGACAACGCCGAAGCACAGGGTGTGACTCCCTACGACCCCCAGACCGGGCTGCCCGGCCGCATGCTGCTCCTGGACCGTCTCACCGTCGCGACCTCGCGCTGTGAGCGCACCGGAAGCGCCGTTGCGCTGCTGCTCGTCGACGCCGGCCCCGACCTTCACTCCGCCGCCGACCGCCTCGGCGACGCGATCCGCGCCGGCGACAGCGTCGGCCGCGCCGGCGAGCGCACGCTCGCCGTCATCGGCGACGACCTCGCCAACGCCGCCGAGGCCGAGCAGCTCTCCGAGCGCGCGCTCGCGCTGCTGAACGGCCCGCCCGTCGCGATCGGGCTGACGTTCGCCGAGGGCACCCGCCGCGATCCCGGCGAGATGCTCGAGGAGGCCGAGGCCGCGCTCGCCCGCGCCCAGGAGCACGGCGGCGGCGTCCAGATCTTCGACGAGCGGCTGCGTGACCGCGCGGTCGAGCGCGCGCGCTCGGAGGCCGAGCTGCGCCGCGCGATCGCCTCGGGCGAGCTGCTCCTGCACTACCAGCCGATCGTCGATCTCGACGAGGGCGTCATGCGCGGCGTCGAGGCGCTCGTGCGCTGGGAGCACCCCGAGCACGGGCTCCTCGGCCCGGGGCAGTTCGTGCCGGTCGCCGAGGAGTCGGGCGCGATCGTGCCGCTCGGCGGCTGGGTCCTGCACGAGGCCTGCAACCAGGCCGCGGCCTGGCACGCGGCGCGGCCGGAGCACGAGCCGTTCTGGCTCGCCGTCAACGTCTCGGCCCGCCAGCTCGCCCACCCGGCGATCGCCGGCATGGTCCAGCGCGCGCTGACCGAGAGCGGCCTCGCTCCCGAGCTGCTCGTGCTCGACGTCGCCGAGAGCGACCTGATCGTCGAGCCCGAGGCCACGGCCACCGCGCTGCGGCGCCTGCGCGCGATGGGCGTGCGGGTCGCCGTCGACGACGCGAGCGCCCAGTGGCGCGCGCACTCCAGCGGCTTCCCGGTCGACACCGTCAAGGCCCGGCCGGAGTCCGTCGACGCCGTCCTCGCCGTCCGGCGCAAGGACGTCGAGGTCGTCGCGGTCGCGGTCGAGACGCGCGAGCAGGAGGCCCGGCTGCGCAAGCTCGGCTGCCGGCTCGCGCAGGGCTTCCTCTACGCGCGGCCCGCTCCGGCGGACGAGCTCGAGGCGCTGCTCGAGGTGCTTCCTCCGGCGCCGGTGGAGGAGACCGCCGACGCCACGTCGTAGACTTACGGGTGCAACGCGGCGCCGGATCCTCAAATCCGCCCCGCTGACACATCAAAGTCTTCGGAAGGTCACATCATGAATGCAGACGTCACGATGCACGGCGGAGCCGTGCTGACGTTCGAGAACGTGCGGCTCGGCAAGCGCACCATCACCGCCACGGTCAACGGTCGCCCGGTGGAGCTCCCCAAGGATCGGCTGCTCGCGCAGAAGATCATGCTCGCCAGCCAGCGGGCCATGCGCGACGTCGCGTAGCGGCGCCGCGCTACGCCGGTCGCAGCGTGAACCGCAGCGTCTCCAGGGGCGCTGCGCGCAGCGCGTCCTGCAGCGCCGCCGCGTCCGCGTAGCGGCCGGTCAGCGGCCGGCCCTCGCAGCGCACCTCGAGCTCCGGCACCGTCAGGGGCCAGGGGTCGAGCGTGAACGTCTCGTCCGCGACGCGGGCGAGCGTCAGCCCGCGGTCCTCGAACGGATCCCAGCGCAGACACAGCGCGAGCGAGAGCCCGTCCCACCGCGCGAGGAGGTCGCGGTGCGCGAGCGCCGTCTCCCGGTCCGCGCCGGTCTTCTCCAACCACCGCTCCTGCGCCGCCTCCTGGGCGGCGAGGTACGCCGTCGCCCGCGGATCCCCGTGGTGCAGCCGCGTCCCGTGCAGGGACACCAGCAGCGCCGCGTAGGCGCTCTGCGTCACGAGCTTGGACGGCGCGCCGTCCCACAGCGCGAGCCGCTCGTCGAACGGGATCTCCAGGAACGAGTACGGCAGCCCCGTCTCCGGGTTCACGTCCGGCCGCAGGTCCCAGTCCACCCACGCGACGTCGTGCTGCTCCGCCGCGAGGCACACCTCCTCCCGCAGCGCCCCCAACCCGTCCCACGCCCGCGCCAGCTGCCCGCTGACCCACGCGTGCGACGCCTGCCCGATGCACATCACCCCATCGCCCTCGCTCCGCAGCAGCATCGCGGGCCAGTCTTGCACGAGCCTGCAGCAGACAGCGTGCCTCGTCGAGCACTCGTCGTCGCACGCTGACGCGTGAGTGCATGTCGACGCCGATCTCCACCCGCGCTACCGTCTCGAACATGGCCGAGCCGCTGCGCTTCACCGCGGTGTACGAACCCGTCGAGGACGGCTGGATCCAGGGTCGTCTGGAGGAGTGGCCGGCGGTGGTCACCTGCGCGCCGACCCTCGAGGAGGCACGCGAGCTGCTGCGCGACGCGTTCCGCGAGATGGTGCTCGCGTGCGCCGGGGCGGGCGCTCCGGCGCTCGGCGGGACCGACGCGACACGCGAGCCCATGGAGCTGCTGATCGGCTGACGGCTTCGCCGGTCCGGTAGCGCCGCGGTGAAGCGGCGCGACCTGGAACGGCATCTGCGAGGCCACGGCTGCGTGGTCGCCCGCGAAGGTGGACGCCACACGATCTGGGTCAACCCGGCGACCGATGCGCTGGCGCCCGTCGCGCGTCACCGCGAACTCCCGGCCACGACCGTGCGGGCCGTGTGCGTCCAGCTCGGCGTGCCGGAGCCGCGCGGCCGCTAAGTCGTCGTGTCCGGCAGGTGGCGGCCGACGACGCCGACGGTGATGCCGCGGGGGAGGTCGTCGTTGCCGTCGGCGACGTGGAGGTAGATGTGGGCGACGAAGCCGGCGCCGGAGCCGGAGCCGAGGCCGACGTGGGGGCCGAGCTCGTACTCCCGGCCGTCGATCGCGACCAGGTACTCGTCGCGCCAGCGGGTGCGGGCGAGCTCGGAGACGCCGGCCTTCCACTGGGTGATGCCGACCTCCTGGGCCGCCTGGGAGAGGGACTTGCCCATGTCGCCCTCGGCGTAGCGGGCGGCGAGGTCGTCGAGCTGGCGCAGCGCGCGCAGGACGAGGCCGGGGCGACGGAACGGAGAGTCCTCGGCGGTCTCGAACGCACGCGGGGCGAAGCGCAGGTGGCGGGCGCTCGCGGCGGCCTGCCGGACGGCCTCGAGGACCGTCTCGGGCGCGGGCTCCTCGGACGTGGCGGCCTCGAGCGCGGTGTCCTCGCCGGCGCCGCTGGCGTCGAGGCGGGCGACGAGCTGGGAGAGCTCGGCGATCGTGCGGCGGGCGTGGTCGTGCTCGGCGCGCTCGGCCGCGAGCTCGTCGTGCAGGCGCGTCACCTCGGCGCGGGCGGCGGCGGCCTCGTCGCGCAGCGCGGCGTCGTCGGCGCTGGCCGCGACCGGCGCGGGCGCGGCCTCCAGCGCGGCGGCGCGCGCCTCGGCCTCCTCGGCGCGCCGGCGGGCGTCGTCGCGCTCGGCGATCAGCCGCTCGCGCTCGCCCTCGACCTCGGTCGCGCGCATCCCGGCCTCGTCGCGCAGCGCCTTGTGGCGCTCCATCTGACGCTCGAGCTCCGGGATCTTCGCGGCGTCCTCCTCGAGGCGCTTCTGGGTCTTCTCGAGCTCCTCGCCGCGTGCCCGCAGCTCCTGCTGGGCCTTGGCGACCCGGTCGAGCAGCACCGAGATCGACGAGTCGAGCACGCCGCTCTCGGCCAGCGCCTCGTCCCACGAGCCGAACAGCGACTCGACCGCCTCGGGTTGCGGCCAGTCCTTGTCGTCGACCCAGTCCTCGGGTTCGGGCGGCTCACCGGACAGCGCGGTCCAGCGGCAGATCCCGTAGAGGACCATCAGCCGGTCGAAGGCGTCGAGCGCCTCGAGGGCGGCGCGCCGGTCGGGCGCCGGGCGCGGGGTCTCGATGTCGACGAGGTCGAGCTCCTCCAGCGCGGTCCGGCGCGCCCGCGCCTCGTAGTAGGCCTGGCGGTGCTGCGCGGTGGTCGGCTCGCGGTCGCGCGGTTGCTGCTGCTTCGCGCGCTTGCGCGGCTTGCTCGCCATCAGTTGAGGCTGGGGTCGATCGGCATCCGCGCGACCAGCGCGTAGGCGCCGCCCTTGCGGACGAGCGCCCGGCTCCACAGCTCGTCGGGATCGTCGGTGAAGGCGTCGTCGCGCGTGAACGGCGCCGGGTACCAGCTCTCCTCCTCGATCTCGGCGTCGAGCTGCCCCGGGCCCCAGCCGGCGTGCCCGGAGAACGCGCGCGCCCGCTTCGTCGCTCCCTCGAGCTCCTCGAGGTCGGCGTCGAGCGAGACGAACCCGACCTCGTCGTCGACCGCGAGCGCGGCGAGTGAGACATCCTCGAACTCGGCGAGCACGAGCACGCCCTCGGGCTGCACCGGGCCGCCGACGAACACGGGGTCGTCGCCGTCGCAGACGCACGCCAGATCCGGGGAGATCGAATCGACCAGCGCGTCGCCTGGCCGGTTGAGGATGACGCCGAGCGCCCCGTCCTCGCCGTGCTCGGCGATCAGGATCACGGTGCGGGCGAAGTTCGGGTCGAGCAGAGTCGGGGCGGCTACGAGCAGCTGTCCGCGCAGCGAGTGCACTCGTCCAGGGTAGGGTCATCCGATCCGACGAGCCGCGGTGGTCCTGTTCCTGGCCGCGCTCGCGGTTCCGGCGACCGCCGGAGCGGCGGGCAAGGTGCCCTTCGGGTTCTTCGGCGCGACCGTCGACGGGCCCATGCTGAGCGCTGCCGTCGACCCCGACGCCGAGCTCGGGACGATGACCGCCTCGGGCGTCGAGTCGGTCCTCGCCGAGTTCGGCTGGGCGGTCGAGCAGCCGACGGCCGACAGGCCGCCGGACTTCGCGCGCACCGACCGGATCGTGCTCGCCGCCGCGCGCCGCGGGATCAGCGTGCTCGCGGTCGTCGTCTACGCGCCCGGCTGGGCTGCGGTCGATCCCACGGACGTCGCCTCGCCCCCGAGGCCCGCGGCCTACGCGACGTTCCTGACCCAGCTCGTCGCCCGTTACGGCCCGCGCGGCTCGCTGTGGGCCGAGCACCCCGACGTCCCGCGCCACCCGGTCCGCGACTGGCAGGTGTGGAACGAGCCGTCGCACGAGGGCTTCTGGTCACGCCAGCCGTTCGCCCGCGACTACGTCACCCTCCTGAAGGCCGCCCACCGCGCCCTGCGCGCCGCCGACCCCGGCGCGCGCGTGATCCTCGCCGGGCTCGTCTACAAGAGCTGGGATCAGCTGGAGGAGCTCTACGCCGCCGGCGCCCGCGGCTCCTTCGACGCGATCAGCCTGCACCCGTACACCCGCCGCCTGAGCGACCTGCTCACCGTCCTGCGCCGCAACCGCCGCACGCTCGACGACCACGGCGACGAGGACGTCCCGATGCTCGTGACCGAGCTGAGCTGGCCGTCGTCGCAGGGCACGATCCCGTCGCGCTACGGCTTCGAGACCACCCCGGCCGGCCAGGCCGCGCACCTGCGCGCCGCGCTCCCGCGGCTCGCGCGCGAGCGCCGCGCCCTGGGCCTCGAGCGCGTCTACTGGTTCTCGTGGATGTCCTACGACGCCGATCCCGCGTACCCGTTCGACTACGCGGGCCTGCGCCGGCTCACGCCGACCGGCGCGGTCGTCTAGACGCCCGCGCTCGCGGCCTACCGCCGCACGACCCTCGCGCTCGAGGGCTGCGCGAGGAAGGGCGCGACCGCGAAGCGCTGCGGCTAGCCGACGACCGTGATCCGCTTCGCGCGGATCGTCGGCACGGGGTTGCCGTCCTCGTCGTCCTTCCACTGGCTCGGCCGCAGGAGCTTCCCGGTGACCGACACCGAGTCCGCGTCGTCGAGCGCGCTGTGCTTGAGCTTGCGGCCCTTGCGGTCGACGACCTTGACCGTCTTGCCGACGAGAACGATGCCGTCCTGCTCGTCGACCGCGTCGTTGAAGTCCTCCTTCAGCGCCTTGGTCAGGCCGGTGATCCGGCGGACCGTGATCGACAGGCGCCCGCTGTCGTAGCCGTCGGCGTCGGCGCGGAAGACGAGCACGCGCGCGTAGGCGGAGGCGGGGAGCACCGGCAGGGCGCCGAGGCCAGCGCTGGCGTTGCCGCCGCCGGTGTTGCCGGGAGGCAGCGTCGCGCCGGGCGTGCGGCCGGGGAGCGGCACGGGCCGCGGGGTGTTGCCGGGCGGCGGGGTCTGGCCCTGGCCGAAGGCGGAGGGGACGGCCACGGCCGACGCGGCGGCCAGCGCGAGGAGCGCGCGGAGGGGGACGAGCATCGCCGCATGATGGCAGCGCGCTCACTGCTCAGGGGGAATCGACCGAAATGGTCAGTGCGCGTGCGCGAGGTCGCGCGCGGGGTCGATGCCCCAGCGCCCGGCGACCGCGGAGAGCCGCTCGTCGACCGCCCAGCGATCGGGGAGCGGCTCGCCCTCGAAGCCGGGCACGCCGCCCTTCAGCGCCATGCCGTTGGCGTTGTCGCCGATCGCGCGGATCGTGGCGACCTCCTCGGCGCTCAGGAGCACCTCGGCGGGCAGCGACGCGAGCTCCTCGCGCTGCTCCTCGATCGGCCGCCCGCCGGACTCCTGCAGCAGCGTCGGCGCGACGCAGCGGACGGGGTCGTGGGCGAGGTTCCACTGGCACGCGAGCTGCAGCAGCGACAGGCCGTGGCGCTCGGCGATCGGGCGCAGCCGGTCGAGGCGCTCCCAGCCGCGCTCGATCCAGCCCGCGGGGCGGAACGAGCGATGGTCGGTGCGGCCGAGCTCGGCGCCGGGGCGCAGGTCGCCGTGGAACAGCCCGCCGTAGTCGACGACGCGCGTGATCAGCTTGACGTCGTGCTCGCGCGCGGCGGCGAGCACGAGCTCGCCCGGCCACGGCTCGAGCGGGTTGAGGATCACCATCGCCCAGTCGATCAGCTCCCCGAAGCGCTCGAGGCAGTCGATCACGTCGAGCGTGAAGCCGTTCGCGGGGCCGGGGGCGATGCCGAGCCTCCCGGCGAGGCCGGCGTCGCGCACGGCGGCGAGCGCGTCCCACACCGCGGGGTCGGTGTAGCCGGTGCGGTCCGGGTTGTGCAGCAGCAGGAGGTCGAACGCGTCGGCGCCGATCCGCTCCAGCGAGCGCTCGGTCGCCATCCGCACGTAGCCGGCGTAGCCTTCGGGCCCCCGCAGCCGCGGGTCGGTGAAGCGCGGGAAGCCCTTCGCGCCCTCGCGCTCGCCCTCGTAGAAGTCGTGGCCGATCGCGCCGACGAGGCAGTACTCCTCCCGGTCGACGCCCTCCAGCGCGCGCCCGAGCAGCGCGTCGGCCTCGCCCGCGCCGTAGGCGTCCGCGGTGAGGACCGTGCGGATCCGCTCGTCGGGCCGCAGGAGGGCGAGCATCCGGTCGTCGTCGATCGGCTCGCCGAAGTGCATGAAGCGGCCGCCGCTCCAGGTGCCGACCGCGGTGTGGCTGGGCTCGCGCATCGCCTCGTCAGCCTATTCGTGGCGACTTCTTCCCGCAGAGCGGGAAGAAGTCGCCACGGTTGCTCGGGTCGCGAGGCGCTCGCGCACGCGGCGGCGCTGCTCGCGCAGCCACAGCCTCCGCCACCACGCGGCGTAGCGGGCCTCGTGCCACGGCCCGCCGACGGGCTCGGCGAGCGTGCTCGGCACGACGGCCGCGCCGAGCGCCCGCGCGGCGACGTCGGCGATCGCCAGCATCCCGAGCGAGGTGGGGTGCACGACGTCGGGCAGGACGGTCCTGCGGCCGCCGAAGCCGTCGAGGTCGGCGACGACCGCGCCGTGGCGCTCGGCGGCGGCGCGCAGGATCCGGCCCGCCTCGGCGGGCTTGGGCGCCGCGGCCGGGCGCCCGAGGTCGTGCGGGATCGTCAGCACGAGCACGCGGTCGGCGGCGGCGTCCAGCGCGGCGAGGATCGTCTCGACGTCGCGCGCGAACGCGGCCGCGTCCCAGTCGAGGCCGCGCGCGTCGTTGACGCCCACGTAGAGCGTCGCGAGGTCGTACGGCCCGCGCACGCGCGGCAGCTGGCCGGCGAGCACGTCGGGCGTCCGCGCGCCGTCGGCGGCGAGGTTCGTGAACGGCAGCGCGAGCGCCTCGGCGAGCCACTGCGCCCACGACTGGAAGTGCACGCCGAGCGCGGGCGTGCCGCCCTGTCCGCGGGTGATCGAGTCGCCCAGCGCGACCAGCCCACGACGGGTGTCGGAACTCGCTTCCATCGTTAGGAGGTTGCCGGTTAGTGTCGCGCCATGCGTTCCCACCACGCAGTTCCGCTCCTGCTTGCCGCCGCCGCGCTTCTCGCGCCGGCCGCCGCGAGCGCAGCCCCCAAGGGCTGCGACGACACCGACAAGGCGGCCTGTCTGCTGCCCTTCCCCAACAACGAGTTCACGGTCAAGGACAAGACGACCAAGACCGGCCTGCGCCTGAGCTTCACCGCGGCGCAGATGCCGAAGAACAAGGCCGGCAAGCCGTTCAGCCCCACCGACCTCAACCGCTTCGACGGCTTCAGCCCCGGCAGCGTGATCCTGACGAAGGTCCCGGGGATCGACACGCCGGCCGACCTGGAGAAGACCGGCGCGGTACCGGTCGACGACCTCGCGAGGTACGCCGACAAGAAGGCCCCGGTCGTCGTCACCGACACGGCGACCGGCAAGCGCTGGCCGATCTGGGCCGAGGTCGACAGCAACGTCAAGAACGTCAAGAACGCGCTGTTGGAGATCCATCCCGCGAAGAACTTCCTCGAGGGCCACACCTACCGGGTCGCGCTCGCGTTCAAGCACACCAAGCGCTCGTGGCGCTTCACGGTCGCCAGCGAGCGGTCGCTGTCCGAGCGCATGCTGAGCATCCGCGACGACGCGTTCAGGCAGCTCGGCGACACGAACCTCGGCGACGGCAAGGTCGCCGGCAACGCGCCCGCGTTCACGATCACGTCGGTCGAGGACCTGCCCGACAACCCGAAGATCGCCAAGCGCGTGATCGGCACGTTCACCGTTCCCTGCTACCTCGACAAGCCGGGCTGCCCGCCCGGCTCGAAGTTCCACCTCGACAAGAAGACCGGCCTGCCGACGCAGATCCCCGGCAACGTCCAGACCGCGAGCTTCCGCTGCATCGTCCCGCGCAGCGCGACGCCGGCCACCCCGGCGCGGATCTCGCTCTACGGGCACGGGCTGCTCGGCTCCAACAACGAGGTCGAGGCCGGCAACGTCCAGGACATGGCGTCCGAGCACGACTACGTGTTCTGCGCGACGAACTGGTCGGGCATGTCGAGCGAGGACGTCCCGAACGCGATCAAGGTGCTCGCCGACTTCAGCGGCTTCCCGACGATGGCCGACCGCCTCCAGCAGGGCGTGCTGAACACGCTCTACCTGGGACGGCTGATGCTGAACCCGGCCGGGCTCGCGAGCCAGCCGGCGTTCGCGGGGCTGCTGAACACCGCGGAGCTGTACTCCGACGGCAACAGCCAGGGCGGGATCATGGGCGGGATGCTGACCGCGGTCGCGCCGGACTTCACGCGCGCCGTGCTCGGCGTGCCGGCGATGAACTACAGCGTCCTGCTGCCGCGCTCGAAGGACTGGGACGCGTACCGGCTGATCTTCGACCCGGCGCACCCCAAGGAGCTCGAGCGCCCGCTCGTCCTCGACCTGGCCCAGATCATGTGGGACCGCGGCGAGGCCGACGGCTACGCGCAGCACATGACGACCGACCCGTACCCGGGCACGCCGAAGCACGTGGTGCTGATGCATCCCGCGCTCGGCGACCAGCAGGTCTCGACGTTCCAGGCCGAGGTCGAGGCGCGCACGATCGGCGCCTCGGTCCGCACTCCGATCGCCGATCCCGGTCGCTACCCGGAGAAGACCCCGTTCTGGGGGATCCCGAAGATCGGGAGCTTCCCGTTCTCGGGCTCGGCGATCGTGCTGTGGGACTCCGGCCCGGGCCACTCCGGCTCGCCGCCCCTGACCAACACCGCGCCGCGGACGCTCACCGACCCGCACGAGGACCCGCGCGCGACCGCGGCCGCGCGCACCCAGAAGGCGGCGTTCCTGGCGCCCGGCGGGAAGGTCGTCGACGTGTGCGGCGCCGGCCCGTGCCACACGGATCGCTTCACGCCGTAGCGTGCCGCGCCATGCCCCCGGCTATACCGGGGGCATGGCGCAAGGCGTGACCGGCAAGCAGAAGCGGCTCGACGCGATCGCGGCGGAGATCCGCGGGCACCGCGGCTGTGGGTTCGAGCCGTGCGAGACGTGCACGAACCCGGTGCCGGGCGAGGGCGGCGCGGACGCGCGGATCGTGATCGTCGGCGAGGCGCCGGGCGCGAACGAGGATCGCGAGGGGCGGCCGTTCATCGGCCGCGCCGGGAAGCTGCTCGACGAGCTGCTGGCCGAGGCGGAGCTGCCGCGCTCCGACGTGTTCATCACCAACGTCCTGAAGGCGCGGCCGCCGGGCAACCGCGACCCGAAGGCCGACGAGGTCGCGCACTCGTGGCCGTGGCTGCGCGCCCAGCTGGACGTCATCGAGCCGGACCTGCTCGTGCCGCTCGGTCGCCACGCGCTCGCGCGGTTCGCGCCGGACGCGAAGATCGGCGAGGCGCACGGCACGGTCGTCGAGCCGACCGGCGACGTGCCGCGGCTGTTCCCGCTCTACCACCCGGCGGCGGCGATCTACAACCAGAAGCTGCGCCCGACGCTGTTCGAGGACGCACGACGCCTGGGTGACGTGTTGCGCAAGACTGCCGCGGCATGAGGCGCCCGTGATCGACCGCCTGCCGGTCCCGCTCGCCCGGCTCGTGTACCGGGTCGGCTACGTCGTCCTGAGGCTCGCGTCGCTCGTGCTGCGGCCGCGGACCCGCGGCGTGAAGTGCCTGGTCTTCCACGGCGACGACCTGCTCCTCGTGCGCCACACGTACGGGCCGCGGCACTGGGACATCCCGGGCGGGTTCTGCCGCCGCGGCGAGAGCTTCGACGCCGCCGCGCACCGCGAGCTCGCCGAGGAGCTCGGGATCGAGGGCGCGCGCTGGACCTCGCTCGGCGACCTCGACCGCCGGCACCAGCGCCGCCGCGAGATGGTCGGCGCGCTGCGCGCCGACGTCGCCGGCCGCGAGGTCACGCTCCAGCCGGCGGAGATCGAAGCCGCGCGCTGGTTCCCCCGCGCCGCGCTCCCCGACGACCGCGCGGAGATCGTCGACCTGGTGCTGGAGATGGACACGCCGCCGCGCTGACCGCGCCGGCGCCGCGCCGGGCCGCGCCGCCCCGCGCCGCCCCGCGCCGCCCCGCGCCGGGCCGCGCCGGCGCCGCCGCTCCGCGCCGCGCCGTGGCCCCCGCCGCGCGTCACGAAACCCGCGCGGTTCGCGGCCCGACAGGGGTGGTTCGTCAAAGATCGCGATCTGTTTTGCGGTGTGACGGCCCGGGTACCCATCGCGCACCATGGCCACGTTCGCCCAACCTCTCGCCGCCCCGCAGACCTCGCAGCACACGCTCGGCGAGAGCACGTGCGTCGTCAGCGCCGGGCCGTGGTTCTCGGCCGTGACCAGCACCGCGTTCGCGGACACGGCGCGCGAGGCGTACCTGGGCGGCGCGCGCGACATCGTGCTCGACCTCACCGCCGTCCGCGCGGTCGACGCCGCCGGCACGGCCACGCTCGCGATGGTCGCCGACGAGCTCGACGACATGGGCTGCGAGCTCGCGGTCGCGTCGATGCACCCGGGCCTCGTCTCGTGGCTCGAGGCGACGCCGCTCGAGGCGCGCCTGCCGGTCCACGACACCGTCGCCGGCGCGCTCGCCGACCTCCTCCGCCGCCCGGTCTAGCCGGTCCCGGGGGTCGGCCTGGTCGACCGTCGCTCGCCGACCTCCTCCGCCGCCCGGTCTAGCTCGTCCCGGGGTCGGCCCACGTCGACCCCTCGACGAGCGGCACGAACCGCACGCCCTCGAGCGCCGTCCGCTCCAGCCGCCCACCGGCGCCGCGCCGCACGAGCACGAGCCGCTCCTCGCCGTCCGCCGCCAGCGGCGCCACCAGCCGCCCGCCCGGCCCGAGCTGCTCCAGCAGCGCGCTCGGGATCCGCTCGCGCGCCGTCGCCGCGACCGTGATCGCGTCGTAGGGCGCCGCCTCGGCGTACCCGAGCGCGCCGTCGCCGAGGATCGTCGTCACGCCCTCGACGCCGGCCTCCGCGAGCGTGCGCCGCGCCCGCGTGGCCAGCGAGCGGTGGCGCTCGACGCTCCACACCCGAGCGCCGAGCGCCGCCAGCACCGCCGCGTGGTAGCCCGAGCCGGTGCCGACCTCGAGCACCCGCTCGCCGCCGCGCAGCTCCAGGACCTCGCACATCCGCGCGACCACGAGCGGCTGCGAGATCGACTGGCCGCTGGGGAGCGGCAGCGCGCGGTTCTCCCACGCCCGCGCGCGGTCGACGCGCGGCACGAAGCGGTCGCGCGGCACGGCGGCGATCGCGGCCAGCACGCGCGCGTCGGCGATCTCCGGCCGCAGCTCCTCGATCAGCTCCCGCGGCCCCACCGCGTCACCCCAGCGCGTAGCGCGCGAAGAGGCAGCCGCCGGACTCCAGCAGCCAGGCGAGCTCGCCGCGGACCGGCGGCTCCAGCGCCGCGCCGTGGACGAGCGTCAGCGGGTCGGCGCCGCCGACGAGCAGCGGCGAGACCACGAGGTGCAGCTCGTCGACGAGCCCGGCGGGGAGGAGCTCGGCGTTCAGCCGCGGCCCGCCCTCGCAGACGATCGCCCGCACGCCGTGCTCGGCCCGCAGCCGCCGCAGCGCCACGCCGAGGTCGAGCACGTCCATCCGCAGGTACGACACGTCGGCGGCGCACGGCGCGAGCTCGCCGTCCGGCGCGTCGGTGACCACGACGACCCGGTTGCCCGCGGCGCGCAGCAGCCCCAGCTCCGGCGGCAGCGCGAGGCTCCGCGAGACCACGACGGCGAGCTGCTCCATCGGGCCGTAGCCCTCCGCGCGCACCGTCCCCGCGCCGACCAGCACCGCGTCGCCCGCGCCGCGCAGCGCGTGGAACATCTCGTAGTCGGCGCGGTTCGCGAGCCCGCCCGTGCGGCCGTCCAGCGTCGCCCGCCCGTCGAGCGACGCGATCATGTTCAGCACCAGCGCCGGCCGGTCCCCCGGAGCGAGCGCCCGCAGGTCGAGGTCCGCGATCAGCTCGGCCGCGGTCGCGCCGTCGGCGCACGGGCCCAGCAGCCGCCGGAAGCGCTCGCTCACGGCGCGTGCCCGGGGTCGATCCGCCGCGCGCGGTGGAACGTGAACTGCCGGTCCTTCGCCCCGTGCTCGGCGGCGACCGGCTCGAGCAGGAAGCCCGTGTGGTCGCCGAGCACGATCCGCTCCAGCACGCGCCCGGCGAACCGGTTCTCGCACGCGTCGAGCATCGGCGCGCCGCCCGGCCCCGCGTGCCACGCCACGCGCGCGAGCTTGTCGACCTCGTCGCCGGTCTCGCCGCCGAACAGCTCCGCGAGCTCCTCCTGGTCGGCGGCCACGAAGTGCACGCCCAGGTGGTCGGCCTCCAGCGCGATCCGGTAGGTCCGGTTCTTCTCCGACAGCCCGACGAGGAACCGCGGAGGGTGGATCGAGGCCTGCGTCGCGAAGCCGACCAGGCACCCGTCGCGCTCGCCGCCCGCCGCGGCGGTGACCACGAACATGGGGTAGTCGAGCGTCGCCATCAAGCCCTCGAACGCGGTGGCCATGGGCCGACCGTACCCGCGATCCGTGCGTTCGCTCACGGAGGCATTGCCTCGGAACTCCGTTGCGTCATAGGATCGACTCCATGCCCGACTACACCACGAAGTGCATCGACGACATGGAGGCCATCTACGGCGGCGCGTTCAAGCGCGCGCGAGCCGAGCTGGGGCTCACCTCGTTCGGCTTCCAGGTCATGGACCTGCCGCCGAACGCCGGCTTCTACCCGCAGCACGACCACAACCACGACGGGCAGGAGGAGCTCTACGTCGCGCTGCGCGGCGGCGGCGAGATCGTCGTCGACGAGACCGAGCGCGTCGCGTTCGACGTCGACAACCTCGTGCGCGTCGGCGCGAGCTCCAAGCGCAAGATCGTCCCCGGCGACGAGGGCGTCCGGCTGCTGATCTTCGGCGGCATGCCCGGCAAGGCGTACGAGCCGACCGCGATGACGGAGCTCGGCGCGCCCGACCCGTCGCTGCAGTAGCTACCGGACGGTGAAGGTCCCGGCGTTGTCGGTCCAGCTGTAGAGCCGGTTCCAATCCGGGTTGAACACCCCGACCTTCACCGTCCACCGGCCGCGCGCGGCGCCCGCGGGCACCTTGAACCTCATCGTGAAGCGGCGCGGCACGCGCTTGCGCAGCTTCTGGTCCTTGAACGCCTGCTGGGCGCTGAACGCCTTCTTCTTCCCCGGCCCGTAGAGCTGGATCGCGACGAGCGTGGCGGCGGTGCTCCCCGACGTCACGCGCACGGTGACCGTGATCGACGCGCCGCGGCGCACGCTGCGGGCGCTCACGTGGCCCTTGATCCGCAGCCGCGGCGCCTTCGTCCGCGCCTTGGCCTTCGACGCGGCGCGGACGACCGCCGGCAGGGTCGGCGGCGTGGCCTTGTAGTAGGCGGCAACCTGCTTCTTGAAGTAGCCGCCGTCGTCGTCGGCGTTGAACGAGGCGACGGTGTTCCCGTTGATCGGCGCGGGGTTGGTGAGCCCGTCCTTGGCGGCGTCGCACGCGCAGGTGCTGTTCGCCTGCGCGGCGCCGAACAGGAAGCCGATCACGCCCGCGTTGACGTAGGGGGCGAGGTGCGCCTTGGCGTCCGGGCCGAGCAGCCACTCGACGCGGTTGTCTTGCCAGTGGAACGGCGTGTTGTTCATCGCCGCCATGACGCGGTTGCCGAGCGGCACCTGCCAGACGACGACCTTCTTGTCGAGCGTCGTCGAGACGTCGCGCAGGTAGCGCGCGTGGCGGGCGAAGTCCGCCTCGTCCCACCACGACTCGGTGTTGCCGTCGACGTTCTGGGCGTAGCCCGAGTCGCGGTCCGCCGTCTCGGCGAAGACGAGGTCGAAGCTCGCGCCGAGCGACTGGTAGAACGCCGTCGACTTCGCGGCCAGCTCGTCGACCGCGGCGTCGGACGAGTCGGCGTGGGCGATGTCGACGCCGGTGCCCCAGATGCTCAGGTGGTAGGCGAGCTCGACGTTCTTGGCGTACGTGTCGCGCAGCCGCACGAACGCCTGGGCGAGGCCCGCGACCGTGTCCGGCAGCCCGCTGAGCTCGCCCATCCCGGTCGCCGCGACCTGCGCGGGGACCGCCGAGGCGTTGCCGCCGTCGCCGGCCGCGACCTGCGCGTAGCCCCAGAGGTCGGGCTCGACGTGCAGCACGACCGGGCCGCCGGCCTGGCTCGCCTTCTGCATGAACAGCTTCACGTCGGCGAGGTACGCGCGCATCGTGTCGACGTTCGCGAGGTTCTGGAGGTCGCCGGTCCTCTCGTCGGACTGCGTGGCGCCGGGCAGCGACGGCCGGATGTCGTAGAGGCTGAAGATCGGGAGGAAGCCGTTGGCCTGCGAGTCGGCGACGAACTTCGAGACGAACGAGCCGCCGCCCTCCGCCCAGTTCGCCCAGCCCTGGCCCGTGTTCACACCGCCGGCGAGGTAGTGGTAGCGCGCCTCCATCGGCGTCTGGGCGTGCAGGTCGGCGGCGCCGTTCTCCTCGTCGCGCATGCCGACGAGGAGGTGGGTGGGCCAGCCGGCGGGCAGGACGGCGGCCTGCGCGGCGCCGGCGCTCGCGGCGAGCGCGCACGCGAGCAGGCCGAGGCAGAGGAGGAGGCGGGGACGCGACATCCCTCTGTCTATCGGCGGCGCGGCGCGGTTCATGAAATCCCTATTCGACGTCTCTCCGGACTCATACCTTCTGCCCGCATAGGCTTTTGCGCCTCATGAAGCTCGCAACCTTCCTGCCCCCGGGCTCCGACGTCGCGCTCGCCGGCGAGGTCCGCGGCGATCAGGTCGTCGCCTTCGCCCCCGACGTCACGGTCCTCGACCTCCTCGCGGCGGACGCCCGCCCGTCCGCCGGCGGGGTCACGTACCCGCTCGACGGCGTCCGCCTGCTGGCCCCGGTGCCGCGGCCGCGGGCGATCTTCGGGATCGGCCTCAACTACGCGCTGCACGTCAAGGAGACCGGCATGGAGACGCCCGAGCGGCCGATGGTCTTCATGAAGCTGTCGACGTCCTCGGCGCCGCCGAGCTCGCCGGTCGACCCGCCCGCCGCCGCGCGTGGCCGGCTCGACTACGAGGGCGAGCTCGCGGTCGTCATGGGCGCGGGCGGCAAGGTCGCGGGCTACGCGATCGCCGACGACCTCAGCGCGCGCGACCTCCAGGGCCGCGAGCCGCAGTGGACGCGGGCCAAGGCCTTCGACTCGTCGTGCCCGTGGGGGCCGTGGGTCACGACCGCCGACGAGCTGACCGACCCGCACGGCCTCGGCCTGCGGACGTGGGTCAACGGCGAGCTGCGCCAGGACTCGACGACCGCCGACATGGTCTTCGACGTGCCGACGCTCGTGGCGTTCATCGCCGAGACGATCACGTTCGAGCCCGGCGACCTGATCCTCACCGGCACGCCGTCCGGCGTCGGGATGGCGATGGACCCGCGCACCTTCCTGGCCTCCGGCGACGTCGTCCGGATCGAGATCGACGGGCTCGGCGCGATCGAGCACGCGATCGCCTAGCGCCTTGTCCGCCCCGCAGCCGCCGGACCTTCCCGGGCCCGTCTTCGACCTCGCGGTCCAGCTGGCCGCGGTGCCGGGCGTCGTCGCGGTCGCCCAGCGCCCCGGCGAGGCGTGGAGCCTCGGCGTCTACTACCGCGGCTCGCGCCACGTCCTCGACCCCGCCGGCGTGCGCGGGCTCGGCTACGAGGGCCACGTCTCCGAGCTCGGGGAGTGGGGCCCGATCGCGCACGGCGGCGCGTGGCTGACCGTCGGCGACGAGCGCACCCCGGTCGACCTGCACTTCCGCGACCTCGAGGTCGTGCAGGGCTGGCTCGACGACGCGCGCGACGGCGAGTACGAGGTGCTCGGGCAGAGCGGCTGGGTCGCCGGCGCGCCGACGTACGTGCCGGCCGGCGAGCTCTCGGTCAGCCGGCCGATCCTCGGGACGCTGCCGAGCCCGAGCTTCCCGAACGCGCTCGCCGCGGCGGCGCCCGGCCGCTGGCGGGAGCGGGCCGCGGTCGCGCTGCTGCTCGCCGAGCGGCACGCCGCCGACCGCGACACGGCCACCTGCGCGGGGAGCCTCGCCAGCGCCGTGCTGTGCGTCGCGCACGCGCGGCTCGCCGAGGAGCGCGCGTGGGCGCTCGACGAGCGTGGGCTCGCCAAGCGCGCGGGCCTGCATGAGGTCCAACGCCTCCTCGCCTCGCCCGGAGCCACGAGCACGAAGCTCGCCGCGACGGTCGCCGAGGTCGCCGTCGCGCTCGGCGTCGAGCCGCTGCGCCCGCGCTAGCGGATCGCCGGGTCCGGCAGCGCGAGGATCCGCGGCCGCAGGTCGGCGGCCCAGTCCCACAGGGGCAGCCGCGGCACGAGCGCGGCCAGCGCCTCGCGCAGGCTCCGGTCCTCGGTGACGAACGGGACCGCGCGCGCCGCCGCGGCCGTCGCGATCAGCGCGTCCGCGGAGCCGACGCCGGGCCGGGCGGCGAGCGCCGCGAGGAGCGCGGCGTCGTCGGAGGGCGGGACGACCAGCACGCGGACGCGGCGCAGCCGCTTGCGGTGCGCGGGGTCCGGCGTCGCCGCGACCTGCTCGATGCTCGTCGCCGCGGCCAGCAGCTCCAGCCGGCGGACGGAGGTGAGGCGGTCGACGAGCTCCAGCATCCCCGGCTCGCCGGCGATCGCGTCGAAGATCATCGAGTCGATCAGGCAGCGGAGCGCCTCCATGGCGCGCCCACGCTAGTGCGAGGAGATGACCTTGTCGATCAGGCCGTACTCGACGGCCTGATCGGCACGGAAGAAGCGGTCGCGCTCGAGATCCGTGTGGATCTGCTCGACCGTCTGGCCCGTGTGGTGCGCGTAGATCTCGTTGATCCGCTGGCGCGTCTTGAGGATCTCGCGGGCGTGGATCTCGATGTCCGTCGACTGCCCCTCGAACCCGGCCGACGGCTGGTGGGTGAGGATGCTCGAGTTCGGCAGCGAGAAGCGCTTGCCCTTCGCCCCGCCGGTCAGCAGGAGCGAGCCCATGCTCATCGCCACGCCGCAGCAGATCGTCTGCACGTCGGGCTTGATGAAGTTCATCGTGTCGTAGATCGCGAGGCCCGCGTAGATCGACCCGCCGGGCGAGTTGATGTACAGCGAGATGTCCTTGTCCGGATCGGCCGACTCCAGGTGGAGCAGCTGCGCGACGATCAGGTTCGCGATCTGGTCGTCGACCGGCGTCCCCAGGAAGATGATCCGCTCGTTGAGCAGGCGGGAGTAGATGTCGTACTCGCGCTCGCCGCGGGCGGAGCGCTCGACGACCATGGGAACCAGGGGCATGGGCTCTGAGGCTAGTGGGCGGAGAGGCGCGACGGCTCAGCCGTTGAGCGCGCCCATCATCGCCTCGGGGTAGCGCGTGCCCACCGCGTCCGGGAGCGCGGCGGCGATCTCCGCGAGCTCGTCGGCCGACAGCGACACGTCGAGCGCCCCGAGGTTCTCCTCGAGCCGGTCGATGCGCTTCGTCCCCGGGATCGGCACGACGTCGTCGCCCTGGGAGAGCACCCACGCGAGCGCGAGCTGCGCGGACGTCACGCCCTTCTGGCTCGCGAGCTCGCCGACCTTCGTCACGACGTCGAGGTTCTTCTGGAAGTTCTCGCCCTGGAAGCGCGGCGACATGCGGCGGTAGTCGTCGGCCTCGAAGTCGTCCTCGGTCTTGAACGCGCCGGTGAGGAATCCGCGGCCGAGCGGCGAGTAGGGGACGAACCCGATGCCGAGCTCGCGGCACGTGGGGAGGATCTCGTCCTCGGGCTCGCGCGACCACAGCGAGTACTCGGTCTGCAGCGCGCTGATCGGGTGCACGGCGCTCGCGCGGCGCAGCGTGTCGGGCGCGGCCTCGCTGAGGCCGAGGTAGCGGACCTTGCCCTCGGCGACGAGCTCGGCCATCGCGCCGACGGTCTCCTCGATCGGCGTGCCCGGGTCGACGCGGTGCTGGTAGTAGAGGTCGATGTGGTCGACCCCGAGGCGGCGCAGCGACGCCTCGCACGCGGAGCGCACGTAGGCGGGCGAGCCGTCGAGGCCGCGGACGTTCGGGTCGGTGGGGTCGCGGAGGATCCCGAACTTCGTCGCGAGCACGACCTCGTCGCGGCGGTCGGCGATCGCCTTGCCGACGAGCGCCTCGTTCGTGTGCGGCCCGTAGATGTCCGACGTGTCGAGCAGCGTCACGCCGAGGTCGAGGGCACGGTGGATCGTCTTCGTCGACTCGGCGTCGTCGTGCGCGCCGTAGAACTCCGACATCCCCATGCATCCGAGGCCGAGCGCGCTGACGCGCAGGCCGTGCTTCCCGAGGTCTCTCGTCTCCATGGGACGCAGGCTACTCCCAGGAGGTACCCGCCGAACGGGGTTAGGTTGGGTGCTACTTGGCGCTCTTCGCGCGGGCCTTGGCGCGTGCCTTCGCCCGGGCCTTGGCCTTCGCGGCCGCCGTCGCCCGCGAGGTCGCGGTGCCGGCGCACGTCGTGGTCGTCTTCGTCGTCGTGACGGCGGGCTTCTTCTTGGCCGGCTTCTTCTTGGCGGCCTTGGCGGCGATCGCGAAGAACGAGCGGCTCTTGGCCTTCTTCTTGGGCGCGGCCTTCTTCTTCGGCTTCTTCTTGACGACCTTCTTCTTGGTCGTCGAGGACTGGACCGTCGCGGTCTTCGGGCACGACTTCGCGGCCGCGGCGGGTGCCGCCGGGGTGGCCGCCGCCGCGCCGCCGCCGGTGCTCGGCGCGGGCGCGCCGCCGCTCGCGCCGGAGCCGGAGCCGGCACCGCCGGAGCTCGAGCCGCCGCCGCCACCGCCGGTGGTCGAGGCGTACTGGCCGGGGTCGGGCGTCGGCGTGGGCGCCGGAGCCGGCGTGGTCTCGGGCGTCGGCGTCGGCGCGGGCGTCGTGGCCGTCTCGGTGGGCGGCGTCACCGGCGCGACCGCCTGGGCGTGGCCGACCGCGTAGTGCGAGGCGACCTTCGCCGCGGACAGCTGCCCGCCGTAGTAGGCGACCTCGTCGATGTAGCCGTTGAACCAGGGGGCGAACGCGCCGTAGCCGATGAACACCGAGGCCTGCCCGGAGGGCTGCGTCGGGGCGGCGCCGGACGCGACCTGCTGCCCGTCGACGTAGAGGCGCGCGAGCTTGTCGTCGTTGCTCCAGGTCGCGACGACGTGGTACCAGCGCCCGGTCTGCACCGAGGCGGGCGCGGTGATCGTGGTGTCGACCTGGCGGAAGGCGAAGTGGCCGCCCTTGATCGCGATCGAGCCCGAGCCGCCCTGCTCGACGATCGTCCCGTCGGTCACGGCGACGGGCTTGACCCACGCCTCCATCGTGTAGGCGTCGTGCGGCGCGGCGATCCCGTTGACGTAGGCGTAGGTCGCGCGGCCGTCGAAGCGCGTGGCCGCGTCGTCGTAGAGCGCGCCGCCCTGGTCGAGGACCGGGCCGTTCTTGAGCTCCCCGTTGTGCCCGCCGAGCGAGTCGACCAGCGTCGAGCTCAGGCCGTCCAGGCGCCAGAAGCCGATCGGCGTGTCGGCGGCGATCGCGTCGGAGTAGGTGGTGGGCGTCGTGGGCGTCGTCGAGCTGCCCTCGGAGGCGGTCCACGTGAAGCCGATCGACGCCGACGAGCCCTGGTAGGCGTTGTCCGCGCCGCCGCTCCCGCCGTCCGTGAAGACGACCGTGAACCGGTAGGTGCGCTGCTCGCCCGCGCTCCAGTCGCCGAGCGCCTTCTGGTCCAGCGCCTTCAGCGCGCCGTCGTAGACGACCGCGTCCTGGCCGGCGCCGGAGACGTCGGAGACGATCAGCCGCAGCCGGTCGGAGAGCTTGCCGCCCGCGGGCCCGGGGGTGTCGACCGCGGCCGAGGCGCCGAGCACGAGTCGCTCGCTGCCGGCGCCGGTGTTGCCGAGCGTCACGGTGCCGGTCGACTGCTGGCCGGGGACCATCGGCGCCGCGGAGAGGACCGCGAGGCCCTCGAGGCTGTTGGCGATCGAGAGCGTGCCGGAGGCCGAGATCAGCTCGAGCTGGTGCGCCGGCTGCTTCTCCATCGCGCGGTTGACGATCAGCGCCGCGCACGGGATCGCGATCAGCGCCGTGAGGACGAAGCCCATGATCGAGGAGATCGGGGTGTTGCGCTTGGAGAGCCGCATCAGAGCGCCTTGTGCGAGCCGCCGCCGGCGGTGATCGTGCTCGTGACCACGGCGTTGCCGGCGAGGTCGAGGGTCGCCGCGACGGGCGTCCAGCGCTCGGTCGCGAAGTTGTTGACCGTGTTGACGGAGCCGTAGTCGAGCGAGCCGAACGTGACCGTGATCGTCTTGTTCGCGTTGCTCATGACCATCGTCGACGGCGTGTTGTCGGCCGAGGTGAGCCCGAAGACCGCGTAGCCGCTGTTCGTGAAGCCGCCCTGCGAGAGGTCGACCTTCCCGAGGTTCGTCGGCGTGTCCGGGTTCGTCGCGCTCGGCGCGTAGACCTGGACGTAGTCGCTGCTGCTGTCGATGATCCCGACCTGGACGTCGGTCGACGCGCCGTTCCAGCCGGCGAGGATCGACTCGGGGTCGATCGCCTCGTTGTACGTGTAGGTGATCGAGTCGCCCTGCTCGGCGCGCCCGGCGGTGCCGCCGGACCTGTTGGTGGTCACGATCGAGCTGGGCTGCGGCGAGGTCGTGTCGACCGCGACCGTGCCGTCGAACGTGTCGGTGAGCGACTTCGCGTCGGTCGCGGTGACCGTGTAGGTCTTCGAGCTGCCGCTGAGGCTGCTTGACGCGGTCAGCTGCGCGCTGCGGTAGTTGTAGGTCGCGCCGGCGACGGTCCAGCTGCCGGCGACCAGCGAGACCGCGGTCGAGCTGCCGGTGATGTTCGTCAGCGTGGCCTTCACGGTCGAGACGGCGCTGTCGTCGGTGGCCTGCGCGTAGACGTAGAACTTGGCGCTGCGGGTGAGCGAGCCGGAGGCGCTGACGTTGCGGGCGATGACGCTGCGCGCGACCTCCGGCGCCTGGTTGACGGTGGCGGCCGAGAAGGTGCTGCCGGTGTTCGTCGCCGAGGACGTGAAGTTCGACGCGGTGCCGCCGATCGCGCCGAGCGCGATCGCGGCGGCGCACAGGCAGGCGCCGGCGGCGGCGAGCACCGAGGAGCGCATCAGGCGTCGCTCCAGATCCTGCGCAGGACGGCCGCGGCGAGCAGCGCGCAGCCGAGCCCGGCGAGCAGGATCCGGACGCCGCCCGAGGAGATCCAGAGGATCGCGTGGCCGACGGCGGGGATCCGCGCGGCCATCGTGCGGACCTCGGCGCCGGGGCGCAGCGCCCAGCGCTCGGTCGCGGAGTTGGCGTCGCCCCGGGTGGTGACGACGACCCGGCCGCCGCTGCGCGCGGTGGCGGTGACGCGGTGCGTGATGAGGCGGCCGGAGGCGGGGTCGAGCAGCGTCGCGATCTGGCCGGGGCGCAGGTCGGCGGCGGTCGCGCCCCTGGTGATCACGACGTCGCCGGCGTGGATCGCGGGCGCCATCGAGTCGCTGTAGTCGACGAGCGCGGTGAGCCCGGCGCCGCGCAGCCCGAGGCCGAGGGCCAGGAGGCAGAGCACGGCGGCCAGCAGCACGGTCGCGCCGCGGTTGGCCCACGTGAAGCCGCGCGAGCGGCTCGGGGCGGCGGCGGCGGTCGGGAGGGCGGCGGCGCTCATGCGTTGAAGGCCTGCCAGGTGAAGTCGGCGGTGGCGTTCTTGCCGCTCATCGCCGCGTTGTTGCCGAGCGTCACGGTCAGCTTGTAGCCATGGGTCTCGTTCGTGGTCCACTCCTCGGGCGCGGCGGCCTTCGGCTCGAGGACGGCGGCCGCGGTCGTGGTGGGGAACGCGGAGAGCAGCCCGGTGTAGACGATGCCGGCGCCGCTGCCGTAGTTCGTGGTGTCGGCGGTGAAGCCGGTGCACGACTTCGCGGCGGGCGTCCCGGAGAACGTGCCCCGGGTGATCGTCAGCGTGAGGTAGCTCGCGAGCCCGGTGCCGCCGACCGCGCCGTAGAGGCGGACGTTGGCGGGGAGCGTGCCGGTGTAGGTGACCTTGATGCAGCTGGTCGCCGTCGCGCCGGCCGCCGCGTTGGAGAGCGAGAGGAGCGCGGAGCCCGCGTCGTTGTCGCCGAGGACGACGGTGCCGGTCGCCACCGAGTTGCCCGGGGAGGCCGAGGTCTGGTTGAAGGCCGACCAGGTGCCGGCGGACCAGACGACGGCGGTGAGCACGAGCGCCACGGCGGTGACGACGAGCTTCAGGGCGATGGGGTGGGAGGCGCGGGGCATGACGGAGGGGGGAGGGCACTGCGGGTTCTTCGATCGTGTGCTGCGCTCCCGCCGGGCGTTCCCGGCGGGCGGAGGGCTGAGCTCCCCGGACGGGGCCCGCGATGTGCGGGCCCCGCCGGATCTCTCAGAAGGAGCTCAGGGCTAGCTGGCAGCCGTGAACGTGTAGCCGACCGTCGTGGACGCACCCTGGTAGGTGTTGTCCGCGCCGCCGGTGCCACCGTCGGGGAAGGTGACCGTGAACTTGTAGCGGTGCTTCGCGCTGGCGGCGAAGTTGCCGAGCGTGATCGCGCCCATGTCCTTGATGTTGCCGTTGTAGACCGAGACGGCGGCCGGGCAGCTGACCGTGCAGGTCGGGTCGCCGAGGTCCTCGACCTTGACCGTGAGCTTGCCGGACAGGTTGGCGGAGGACGGGGTGTCGACCGGGGTCGACTTGGTGAGCGTGAACGCGCCGGCGACCGAGCCGGTGTTCGCGATGTCGACCGTGCCGTTGGCGGTGTCGCCCGGCTTCAGGCCGGACGCGGTGAGGATGGCCTCGTTGGACTTCGAGTTGCTCTGCGAGAGCGTGCCGCCCGAGAACGTGTTGGACGGGTTGGCGCTGGCGCTGTTGAAGTTCGCGCCTGATCCGACGGCGATGCCGGTGGCGGCGAGGAGTGCGAACAGACCGGCCATCACCTTGCGGGGAGATGCCGACCAAAGGGCCTTCATGCGGGACATACGAAACTCCTTCATGCGAGATTTGACTTTTTTCGGGAGATCAGGTCCGGCGCTGCTGGTGGGGCCTGATGAGCCAAGTTGTCGGCAGCCAGATCCACACCTTGAGCGAGGGATCGAACAAATGTCCAGAGGACTGGACTCGATCGGTATGAGACCGACAACAGGTGCATGGCCTCACGTCTGTCCCTCCGCCCAGGCTTCCTGCTCAGCTTCACCGTCCTCCTCGCGATCGTCATCGGCGGCCTCGCGTACGTGCTTTCCGGTGTGATGGGCTCCGACATCCGCAACGAGCAGATCTCCGCCGCCCGCCAGCGCGGCGAGCTGATCGCCCAGACGGCCTTCGCGCCGACCCTGCGCAAGCAGCTGCACGGCCGCACCGCCAAGCAGCTCAAGGGCCTCGACGTCGCGGCCCTCGCCGCGCAGCAGACGGGCGACCTCTCGAACGTCGGCGTGTGGGACACCAAGGCCAAGGTCGTCTACGCGACCGACCACACGCAGATCGACAAGACCTACCTCGTGCCGCCCGCCGTCAGGAGCGCGCTCGCGGGCAAGACGACCGTCGAGGTCGTCGACCGCCCGACGAGCCCGATCGACCGCACGAAGGGCAAGCAGGTCCAGATCGCGATCCCGCTCTACGGCAAGGACGCCAAGACGCCGCACGCGGCGTTCGAGGTCCACATGCCCTACGCGCCGATCGCCGCCGAGATCTCGCGCCGCACGCGCCGCATCAACCTGATCCTGCTCGGCGCCGCGCTCCTCTTCCTCGCCGCGGTGTGGCCGCGGATGCTCGCCGCCTCGCGCGCCCTGCGGGAGACCGACGACCCCCAGAGCAAGGCGACGCGCGCCGAGCTCAAGAAGGCGATCGCCGAGGGTGAGCTCGAGCTGCACTACCAGCCGAAGATCGACCTCCGCACCGGCGACGTCGCCTCGGTCGAGTCGCTCGTGCGCTGGAACCACCCGAAGGACGGCCTGCTGAGCCCGGACAAGTTCCTGCCGGCCGCGGCGGGCAGCGACCTGATCGGGCCGCTCACCGTCCACCTGATCGAGCTGGCCCTGCGCGACTGCGCGGGCTGGCGGGCGCGCGGCGTCAGCGCCGGGGTCGACATCAACCTCGACGCCGCCAACGTCCTCGACACGCAGCTCCCCAAGGAGGTCGAGCGCCTGCTGGCCAAGTGGGAGCTGCCCGCCCGCGCGGTCGGCTTCGAGGTCACCGAGGCCGCGATCCACGCCGACCCGGACAAGGCCGGCGGCGTCCTGCGCGAGCTCGCCGACATGGGCGCGCGCCTGGCGATCGACGACTTCGGCACCGGCTACTCGTCGCTGTCGGTCCTGCGCGAGCTGCCGGTCCGCGAGATCAAGATCGACCGCTCGTTCGTCTCCGGCCTCACCCTGAGCGCCGAGGACGAGACGATCGTGCGCTCGACCATCGGCCTCGCCCACGACCTCGAGCTCGGCGTCGTCGCCGAGGGCGTCGAGGACGAGGAGACGCTGCGCCGCCTGGCCGAGATGGGCTGCGACCAGGCCCAGGGCTACTACTTCAGCCGCCCGCTGCGCGCCGAGGCCCTGATGGCCTGGTTCGAGCAGCCGGTCGTCGGCGCGCCGGAGCCCGTCCTCGCCTGATGCTCCGCCGGTCCGCCGACACCGACCCGCGCCAGAAGACGGTGCGCAGGCTGATCTTCAGCCTGGGCACCGTGCTGCTCGCCGCCGCCGTCACGGCGGTCAGCGGCGCGAACTTCCAGGCCACCTCGGCGAACCCGAGCAACTTCATCAAGGCCGGGGTCGTCTCGCTCTCGAACTCCGAGTCGGGCACCGCGGCGCTGAAGATCGTCAAGCTGGCGCCCGGCGATCCGCTGACCGACACGGTCGACATCGTCAACACCGGCGACCTCGACGCGACGTTCAAGCTCGCCGCGTCGAGCCTCGTCGACACCCCGGCCTCGCCGGCGCTGTCGGCCAAGGTCGGCATCAAGATCGAGGACACCGGCGATCCGGCCTGCTCGAGCTCGTGCCCGGCGACGACCACCGCCTACGACGGCAAGCTCGGCTCGATCGGCACCGTCACCTTCGGCAGCTGGGACGCCGGCTCGAAGCACCGGATCAAGTTCACGGTGACGCTCGCCGACGGCGGGATCGGCGCCGAGAACGCCTACCAGGGCGCGACCAGCGCCATGGCCCTCACGTGGACGGCGCAGGGCTAGGCGATGCTCGCCAAGGTCAGCATGAACCTCGCGATGGTCCTGATGTTCGCGCTCGCGGGCATCATGCTCGTCCCGGCCGCGCTCGGGTTCCACCGCTACGTGATCCTCACCGGCTCGATGACCGGGACGTACGACCCAGGCTCGATCGTCTTCGACCGCGCGGTCCCGACCAACACGCTGAAGGTCGGCGACCCGATCACCTACGCGCCCCCGCCCGGCGCGTCGCCGAACCACAAGCTCGTCACGCACCGGATCTACAAGCTCTCGACGACGAAGGACGGCCTCCGCGTCTTCGTCACCAAGGGCGACGCCAACCCGGTCGAGGACAACTGGAAGTTCACGCTCCCGAAGCCGACGCAGGACAAGGTCGTCTTCCACGTCCCCTACGTCGGCTACGCGTTCATGCTGCTCAGCGTGCCGAAGTTCCGCACGCTGATCATCGGCGTGCCGGCGATCCTGGCCGCGCTGTGGATCGTCGCCGGCATGTGGCGCGAGGGCGGCGAGGTCAAGCGGCGCCGCGAGAACGGCGGGGTCTTGCCGTGGGGCGAGCACATCGGCCGCGAGCTGCCGCAGCTGCAGCCGCTCGTCGTGGGCGACCCGGCCGCCGGCCGCGGGATCGTGCGCGTCCCGGTCACGTGGCCGCTGGGCGCCGCCGACGCCGGCCGCAACCGCCGGCCGGTGGCGGTCACGGCCCCGCCGCCGCGCGAGGTCGACGCCCCGCGCTTCACGCGGCACGTGTCGGAGCCGATCGCCGCCGCGCAGGGCCGCGTCCCGCTGCCCTCCGGCTGCGTCGCCACCGCCCGTCGCCACCGCGACGCGCGCACGCGCAGCCTCCCCGCGGACTGGCGCCTGGTCATCCGCGCGCACATCGACTGAGGCGCGGCGCGGCGCCGTTTGGACGCGGGGCCGTTAGCCACACCGGATTCCGGGGGATGGAGAAGGTGTGGCCTCGGCGCGCACCCCCCTGCCGCCGGGCCCCATAGGCCATATCCGGGACTTCGGAATGGCGCGCGGACGGCCCCGGCACCCCCCGCCGGGGTCGTCCCACACTTCTCCGCCGCGGCGCCGCGACGGTACCTAAGCTCCGGCGGTGGCCACCGGCGCACGCGTCCCCGGGCTAGCCCTCCTCGTGGTCGCGTCGTTCACCGTGCAGTTCGGCGCCGCGCTCGCGGCGACGCTGTTCGACGACCTCGGCGCCGGCGGGACGTCGGCGCTGCGCGTCACGCTCGCCGCGCTCGTGCTGCTGGCGATCTGGCGCCCCTCGGTGCGCGGGCTCCCGCGCGACGACCTCGTGCTCGTCGGCGCGCTCGGCCTCGTCTTCGGGCTGATGAACCTCGTGTTCTACGAGGCGCTCGCGCGAATCCCGCTCGGGGTCGTGGTGACGATCGAGTTCGCGGGGCCGCTGGGCGTGGCGATCGCGCTCTCGCGGCGGCGCCTCGACCTGCTGTGGGTCGTGCTCGCGGCGACCGGGATCGTCGTGCTCGCCGACCCGGGCGGCGGCTCGCTCGACGCGCTGGGGCTCGTGTTCGCCCTGGTCGCCGCCGCCGCGTGGGCCGTGTACATCCTGCTCGCGGAGCGCGCGAGCCGTCGCTTCGCCGGCGGGCGCGGGCTCGCGCTCGCGATGGCGGTCGGCGCGCTCGTCCCGCTCGGCCCGGGGATCCACGACGCCGGCCTCGACCTGCTCGAGCCGCGCTGGCTCGCGCTCGGCCTCGCGGTCGCGCTGCTCAGCTCCGTGATCCCGTACTCGCTGGAGACCGAGGCCCTGCGGCGCATCCCGCGCAACGTCTTCGGCGTGCTCATGAGCCTCGACCCGGCGATCGCCGCGCTGGCCGGGTTCGTCGTCCTGGGGCAGGACCTCGGCGCCCGCGAGCTGGTGGCGATCGCGCTCGTCGTCGGGGCGAGCATCGGCGCGACGCGCACGAACCCGGTCATCGACGGGTAACGTCGCCACGCGCGTGTTCACGCTGAACGTCCCCAACCTGCTCACGGTGCTGCGGATCCTGCTGGTCCCGGTGCTCGTCGTCGCGCTGCTCGACGAGACCCACCACGGGGACCTGCTCGCCGCGATCGTGTTCTCCGCGGCCTCGTTCACCGACGCGATCGACGGCTGGCTCGCCCGTCGTCAGCAGGCGATCACGACGTTCGGGAAGCTGATGGACCCGGTCGCCGACAAGCTGCTGATCATCGCCGCGCTCGTGTCGCTCGTCTCGCTGAACCGCGTCCCGGCGTGGGTCGCGATGGTGATCATCGCGCGTGAGTTCGCGGTCACGTTCACGCGGATGGCGGCCACGCAGCAGGGCGTCGTGATCGCGGCGAACTGGTGGGGGAAGGCGAAGACGATCGTGCAGGTGGCGGCGATCTTCTTCGCGATCGCCTACGACCCGACGCCGGTCGCGGTCGACGTGCTGCTCTACGCCGCCGTCGGGATCACGGTGATCAGCGGGATCGACTACTTCTTCGGGCTGCGGCGGCTGATGCGCGAGGGCGAGGCGCGCCGCGAGGCTCAGCGGACGGGCGCGTCCAGCCACTCCCGCATCGACGTGTGATGCGGAAGGTGCTCGCCTGAGCCGACCTCCTGGCGCAGCTCGCCGAGGAGGCCGAAGCGCTCCGCGACGACGTTGTGCTGGTGGATCGTCTCCAGGTTCTCCTGGCGGGCGGAGACGAACGAGCCCGCCTCGAGATGGCCGAAGCGGTCGACGACGCCCTTGATCATCTCGCGCACGCAGTCCTCGACGAACCGCGGGCGGCGGTGCGCCTTCTCGACGACGGCGGCCTCGTCGGAGCGCTTCATCAGCTCGTAGATCTCGCTCGACATCGAGCCCTCGACGATCGCCAGGAGGTCCTTGGCGTCGATGTCCTCGACGCACTCCTCCGGGCAGCCGATGTACAGCGTCCCGAGGCCGCGCTGGTTGTGGGTCGCCACGGGGACGTGCTGGAAGATCCGCGCGACCTCGTCGTCGGTGAAGCCGTCCGCAAGCAGACGTTCGCGCGAGCTGCCGGCGATCAGCTCCTGTGCGCAGGGGCACGCGGTCATGCCCTGGGCGGCGACGCCGACGAGCCGGCGGGTGCCCTTCTCGCTTGCGATCGCCGTGCCGAAGAGCGTGTACAGCTCCTGCGTCTCGATGCCCGAGACCGGCGCCGGCTTGTGCTCCGGGTAGCGCGCGGTCACGCGGACCTCGGCGCGCAGCGCGTCCTGGCGCTCGCGCACGAGCTCGGCGATGCGCTTGGCGAAATGCTCCGCACGCAGGCCCTTCTCGTGCAGGACGACCTCGCCGATCGCCTCGTTGACGACCTCCTCGAAGCGCGACATGTGCGCGCCCTTCTGCTTCGGCCCGAGGTCGACGTAGCACTCGAGCTGGGCCCAGAAGAGCTGGTCGTCGACGCGGATCACCTTCTCCACGCCGGTGACCCCGACGCGCGAGAGGGAGACGTGCACGGTCGGCCTGCGTGCCTGGACATCGAGACCCGTCGTCGCAAGTTCCATGCATCGCAGGATACGTGCGGCTTCCGGATCGCCTAGTCGTTTGGTATCACTTGCCACCAAGTGTGCCGATTCCGCTAAGGGTCTTTCCCGAAGCGGTCGATATCGCAGAAAACGGCACATTGATGTGCGCCGGTCGGGTCCAGTGGTTTTCCTTGTGGAGAGGGTGTGGGTCGTTGAGTGAGGCTGAGGTGTTGCTGGCGGATGAGGTTTCGATCCTCGACATGGACGAGCTCCGGCCGCTGATCGCGGAAGGAACCGAGAAGGGCGTCCTCACGTTCGAGCAGATCGCGAACTGCCTCGAAGAGGTCGAGGTGACGAAGGAGCAGGTGCAGGAGCTGCACGCGCACCTCGTCGAGCAGGGCATCGACGTCGTCGGTGCGGACGGTCGCTCGGCGACGAGCGAGGCGGCGAAGGTCGAGGCCCATGCGCACGCACGGGAGAACAAGGAGACCGCCGATCCCCCGCGCAAGCCGGAGATCGACCTCACCGTCGAGCCATCGCTCGACTCGCTGCGTCTCTACCTGCGTTCGATCGGCCGCGTCCCGCTGCTGACCGCCGACCAGGAGGTCTCCCTCGCCAAGCGCATCGAGCGCGGCGACATGGAGGCCAAGACCCACATGGTCGAGGCCAACCTGCGCCTCGTCGTGTCGATCGCGAAGGGCTACCTGGGCCGCGGGCTCACGTTCCTGGACCTGATCCAGGAGGGCTCGCTCGGGCTCATCCGCGCGGTCGAGAAGTTCGACTACCGCCGCGGCTACAAGTTCTCGACGTACGCGACGTGGTGGATCCGCCAGGCGGTCACCCGCGCGATCGCCGACAAGGGCCGCACCATCCGCATCCCGGTGCACATGGTCGAGAAGCTCAACAAGGTCGTCCACGTCGAGCGCCAGCTCGTCCAGTCGCTGGGCCGCGAGCCCACGCCGGAGGAGATCGCGTTCGAGCTCGAGACGACCGCTCGCGAGGTGCGCGACATCCTGCGCATGAGCCAGCAGCCGATCTCGCTCGAGAAGCCGATCGGCGAGGAGGAGGAGTCCGAGCTCGGCGACTTCGTCGAGGACCAGACGGCCGAGTCCCCGTTCGAGCTGGCGTCGGAGAACCTCCGCCGCGAGAACGTCCGCAAGGCGCTCGCCGCGCTCCCGCAGCGCGAGCGCGAGGTCATCGAGATGCGCTACGGCCTCACCGGCGGCCGCCCGCGCACGCTCGAGGAGGTCGGCCGCGCGTTCAACGTGACGCGCGAGCGGATCCGCCAGATCGAGAACCACACGCTCAAGAAGCTCGAGTCGCTTCCCGAGGCCCAGCGCCTCCGGGACGCCTCCTAGCGACCGTTCGTCGTCGGGGTCCGGGCGCACGCGACCGCGTGCGCCCGGCGCCTCGCCCGCAGCGCTTCCGGCCCGCTCCCGCGCGGTGCTCCGCGCCGCGCCACCCGGCTCGCGCCACCCCGGCTCGCGCCACCCCAGCTCGCGCCACCCCGGCTCGCGTCTCGCTCGCGCCACCCGGCTCGCGCCGTCTCCCCGCTCGGCCGACTCGCTCGGTGCCGGCCGCGGATTTTCTTAGCGTTCTCGTAAACGGGCCTGACATGTTGGGCGGCGTCGCGTCGTAGCCGATGCGTCCCAGCATGGAAGCCTTCGCCCTGAGCCCGGATGGCCCGCGTGTCCCGCTCCCCCAGCGGGTGCTGTCCGACGACCGCCTGATGCGGCTGATGGCCGCCGGCAACCAGCACGCGTTCGGTGCCGTCTATGCGCGGTA
>Ga0164241_10001148_pt1 | contig 35484 bp, 28 predicted proteins | sample OricomyardsoilBY_FD_108780 | JGI IMG/M metagenome (GOLD analysis project Ga0164241, IMG submission 108780) | Backyard soil microbial communities from Emeryville, California, USA - Original compost - Back yard soil (BY) | ecosystem: Environmental > Terrestrial > Soil > Unclassified | place: USA... | reverse complement strand
GGCCGCGCGCGCGGCCAACCGTGGATCGGACGCCGACAAGGCGGTGGCTTCGAGGCGGTTTTCGTCCTGGGTCCGGGCCAAAGACAGTGAAGCCTCTTCTTCCATCAACTGCACCGCGAAGCCGAGCCGGCGAGTTTCGGGCAGGGGGGACGCATCGAGATCGCTATCGATGCGAAGACAACCACCCGTCGGGTGAGCGGTCGCGACGACCCGGCGCAGTCGCAGCCCGGACCCCAACGCGGCCAGCCGAATCCCGAGCGGGCCGCTGGCGTCGCCGAGGCTGGCAGCCGCACCGAGCGCGCGATTCGCATCGCCGACCGTGAGCGCTACTGAAAGCGTCGCTTTTGGCGCGCGCCGTACTTCGGTCACATCTCGCTCGGAAAGGGTCGAACGCACTCGTCCGAGCTCTGGCCAGTCGGGTCCCGCGGCCAGCGCGTCGGCGACGGCGGATGCGGCCTCGGCTTCGCCCACGACCGCCCAAGCCGCACGGTCGCGGGCAAACGAAGCGATTCGCTCGCGATCCAGCTCGGCGGCGTCCGTGACGCGGCGACGCCCCGGCAGCTCCGCTGAGCACTGGGCCACGGCGCCGAGTGCCGTTCGGTCGGCCTCGGTGGGGGCGGGCGCCGCTCCGAGCTCGGCGGGCGTGAGCGGGCGTGCCAGGGCTTGCAGCAGCGACTGCGTGGCCAGGCGCGCGCGTTGTGCATCTTCAGCCAGCAGGATCAGCTCGAAGCCGAGGCCGTGCGTGACGACCTGCGTGGGAAAGCCGGCGCGCGACAAGCGCTGACTCAAGACTTCGCCGAACGCAGCGTGAAGCTCCGGCGCGGCCGACGCCAACGAAGCGAACGCGATCGCGACCTCGGGATCGCCTTGCCGTTCGATGATCGAAAGCGGGGGGCGATCGGAGAGCGAGCGCTCTTCGATGCGACTGCTGGGACCACCGGCTTCGATGATGCGACGGGTTTCACCCGGCCGCTGCGCGGAGCCGCAGGCAACGATAATGACGCTCGCGCACCACAGCCCGGCGACGCCGAGGCGCGACCTCGGCCGGGCCATCGCGAGCCGTTCGCGCGAAGGGCGCAGCACCGAGCGGGTTTATCACGCAACTTCGGCCGGCGCGCCCACGATTTCACTCAGCTTGCGTTGGATCTTGTGCTTCTTCGAATAAACCGTCTTCACGCTGATGCCCAGCCGCTCGGCCACGTGTTCGGGGCTCAGGCCGTCTTGGTAGTACAGGGTGACGAACTGGCGATCTTTATCGCTGAACTCGGCGAGCAGGTCGCGGACCAGCTGGGCGCGCTCGCTCAGCATCGCGCTCTCGCACGGGTCTTGGTGGTCGCTGCTAACGGTCTCGGCCTCGGTCAAACACACCGGGCTGGGCTCGCGGCGTACGCTGCGCAGGTAGTCGTAGGCGCAATGAGTGGCCAGCATACCCAGCCAGGTGCCAAGCTTGTTGCCGCGGCTCGGCTCGAAGCTGCGCAGCTTGTGCTTGTCGTTGGCGAGAAGCTTCAGCGAAAACGTGGCGTAGATCTCCTCGACCGCGTCCACGCTGACGCGCTTGGAGAAGCGGGCGACGACGCGTTGGATGCAGCTGGTGACCAAGCGCGCGTAGCGTTGGTTGAGCTCACGCCAGGCGTTGGCATCGCTCGTCAGCAAGCGGTCGAGCAGCTGCGTCTCCGTCCACGAGCTCGGCGTGCCGGCCGAGGTAGTCAGCGCCAGGGGAGCGCGGGCGAGGCTTTGGACGAAGGGGGCGGTTTTGACGGCAACGGGGGACCACATCGGAGGCTCCTTTTCGCGGGCTGTGCCGCGGACGAGGAGCTGTTTTTGCAGCCGTCGTGCCACTGGTATTATCAAGCGATTACGAGTGGTTACGAGTGGTGCGCCGGGCGTAACAGGTGACGGTGACGCGTCACGATACGGGGGCTGGCTGAAGAGATCTTACGTGCGGCGCCCCGAGCTTCTCCCTAGGGGCCTTTTGGCGTGTCAGTCTCGTGGGGTGCCGCCGCGTTTGAAGGCTTGGTTGTTGCTCACCTTGGCGATGATGAAGTCGCTGCTACGACGGCTGTTCGGCAAGGCGGGTGGCATCGCCGCGTTTCGTGAGGCGTACGACGCGGATGGGTTGCCGCCGGTGACGGCCGCCGAGCGCGCCGAGCTACCGACGTTCAGCCGCTGCCTGGCGTGCGGGGTGTGCGACCGCGGCGAGGGCGAACGCATTGCCGCGTCGGGCGGCGCGTACCGCGGCGTGATGCCGTTGATGCTTTCGGCGTCGCGCAGCATGCCCGACTTTCGCGCGGCCGCGTACAGCCTCGGCTTCGTGACGGACGAAGTGCTGGCGGAAAAAGAGAAGAGCTGCCCCGCCGACGTGCCGATGCGGCGCATCGCGGCGTTCCTACGCGCGAAAGCGGCCGAGGTGGGTGGTCCCTGGCCGCTGCCGTCACGCATCGATTCATTGCCGCCCGCCGGGGCGGCCCGCGATGCCTGAGTTACTTCACGAGCGACAGCCGTGGCGCCACCGAGAAGGCCGCCAAATGTCCGCTCTCTTCTGCGATGTAAGCGCCGCAGCGCTCGTCGACGCGCAATAGATCCGGGATCAAGTCGCTGGGCAGCGTGCCCAAGACTTCGCCATCGCGCGGGCGAATCACGTGGACCTGGTGTTGCGGCACGAACAAGGCACCGTTGCGCAGCACGGGCTCGAGGCGGCGCGGCTGGTCGGCCTCGACGTGTCGCGAAAAGACGTGGCTGTAACGAGGCCGGCCGGTGCTGGCTTCCAGGCACATCAAGGCGCCGGAAGCGGTGTTGGCGATCAGGGCGTCATCGACGACGAGCCAAGCCGTGGTGGGCGAAGCCAAGCCGGGCGGCTGCTCCCACAGCGGTGCCCCCGTGTCGCGCGCGAGCGCGCTGGCGCCGACCCCGCGCTTGTCGCGCGTGGGAATGATGACGGTGTTGCCGCTGACGAGCGGGGCCTGGCCCGTGCACGGACGCTCTTCGAGCTCGCGCGCCCAACGCAGCGCCCCCGACCAAAGGTCGACGTGCAGCAGCTTGCACGGGCCGACGGGGCCGCCCGCGATGGCGAAGGCCGAGTCGTGATCGATGCAGATGTCGCCCGAGAACGGCAGGCGGTCGCGCACGCGCCACACCACTTCACCCGTGAACACGTCGAGCGCGATCAACGCCGAGTCGCCGCCGGCAACGATCAGCAGTTTGCCGGCGCGGCGCATGCGGTAGCTGGCGGGGCGGCGCCCGCTGTAGCGCCAGCGCACCTCACCGGAGACCAAGTCGACCGCCGTCACGGCGCGGTCGCCTTCGGCCACGACCAAAAGCTTGGGCAGCGCCGGGCCGTTGACGAGCGCGCCGGTCGCGCCACCGGCGGCGCGCGGGGCGATGTGCGTGGTGAAACGCACCCCGCCGGTCTCGAGATCGTGCAGCTCGACGCGGCCGTCGAAACCCAGGCGCGCCAAGCCGAACGGCGTGACCACGCTCGCGGCGCGGTTGGCGGCCACGCGCCACATCACGCGCCCTGAATCGCGCATCAAGCAGGCGGTTTCGCGCTGCGAGCCGACCAAGATCTTGTCCCCGCACTGAAAGGTGGCGCGCAGATCGATGTTCGGAACACTGGCGACCCACTTGGGCACGAAGCGCATCTTGCCGCCGTGCTCCCAGGTGCCGCGACCGGTGACGGGACGGGGCAAGCCGAAGCTGCGGTAGCTGTCGGGCTCGGGATTCTGCAGCGAATCGTTGGCTTTGGTTTCGCTGACCACGTCGACGATAGCCTGGGCGGTGCGGGCCAACGCGCGCAAGCGCAGGTTCTTGCTCTGCGATGCGTCGGCGCGCTCCATGGCCTCGATCAGGCTCAGGGCGAAGCGGGCGCACGACAACACGAAGCCGCGCGGCGGTACGTCGGCGAGCGTGGTGCCTTCGGTGTCCGACGACGTTCCCGAACCGATCAGCGAGACGCGCAGGGGACCGTTACCGGGGCCGCGGCGCACCGAAAGCTGCGCGCCGTCGAGCTCGGCGCGACGAAACACCGCGCGTTCGCTGCGCCAGGCGTCCAGCACGTCTTCGGCGATGGTGAGCAGGCGCTCGCCCATCAAAAACAGCTGCACCGACGGCAGCTCGAGGGTCCGATTCTTCACCGTGAGCGAAAAGCGACCGTTGGCGAGCAGCGAGTGTAGATCGGCGCGCTCGAGGCCGGGCGCTTCGGCGACGGCGGGCTTGCGCTGCTTGAGCTCGACCTCGGCACCGAAGGCAACGTTGGCGGCCGACTTGGGCGCGATCGCGATCTTGCGACGCTCGAGCGGCGCGTGCGCGTAGGTCGGGTAGGGCAGACCGAGGGCGCGGCGGGCGGGGGCCACCGCGGCGGACGGATTCTGCGTCTCGGCTTGTTCGAGCGCACGCGCGACCGCGGCCGTCAACGTCGCCAGCGGTAGGCGGCGATCGAACACGGCGACGCGCGGGCTGGGACCGACGCGGTAGATGCTGAGCAGCGCATCGACGCCGTCGGCTTCGAGCCCGATCTCCCAAGCTTCCTCGTCCGAGTACACCGGGAAGCACGCGCGCGAGCGCTTGCCGCGGTTCAGTTGCGAGAGGGCATGCCCCAGCTCGACCAGCAGCGCCGCCTGGGGCGCTTCAGTAAGTCTCGCGGTGAGGTTGATGCCGTCGACGAATAGATCGAAGAGGCCATGAAGCGGGGTGAGGGCTTCGGGGAGCGGGGTTGCAGCGTGGGGCCGCACGACGACATCTATCGCAGTCATTCCGTAGAGCGAATCGTAGGAACCCGGGCCTCGAAACGACACTTTTCGGATGCTTTCGCAGAGGAGTGGACAGCCCTCGTGAAAGGACGCTAGGGGCCTCGTCGGGCCGGACGCAGGGCACGCGGAGGGTTGCAGCGGCGTAAATCCTCGGGCTTTGATGCGATTGCATGCCATCGATGGCCCCGAGCGCGTCGCCGCGACCCACGCCGAGCGCCGCGAACGGCAGGCTCGGCGGTCTGCTGGGTTTGGCGAGCGTGAGCGCGGCCATGGCCTGGCTGTGGGGCTTCACGGTCGACGATGCGCTGATCACCTGCCGGGTCGCCTCGCACCTGGCGCGCGGGTTGGGTTACCGCTTCAACGCGACCGGGCCGGTGGTGGACGCGGTCACCCCGCTGGGCTTTGCGTACATGCTCTCGCCGTTCGCGGGGAACGGGCCCCTCGGGGCGCTGGCCGCCGCCAAATGGCTGGGCGCGCTGCTGGTCGCAGGCGCGGCCTTTTGTTTGGGGCGTCGGATTTTCCAGCGCACCTCCGCCGCGTATGGCGGAGCGCTCCTGATCTGTCTGGCCGCGACGGCGCCGTTGAGCGCCTGGGCGGTCTCGGGCATGGAGACGGGGCTGGTCACGTTTTTGGCCGTCGTGGCGTTGGGGTCGGGCAGGCTCGCCGACTTGGCGGCCGCGTTGGCAGCCGCGCTACGGCCCGAGCTTTCGCCTTGGTGCTGCTGCCTGCGTTTGGGGCTGCGGCTTCAAGCGGGCGAATCGCTCGGCCGCGCGGCGTGGTCGCCGGGGTTGGTGGCGGGGGCGGTGGTGTTGGTCGGCGCGCTGCGGGCGCTGGTGTTCGGGCGAGCGGCGCCGCTTTCGGTGTTCGCCAAGCCGTCCGATCTCGCGCACGGCGCAAGCTACGCGCTATTTGCGTTCGTGCAGACCGGGCTCCCGCTGCTGATGGTGGCCCCGTTCAGCTTGCGGCGGGGAGCGCCGCTGGCGCGGGTCGTCGCGCTGGCGGGGCTCGCGCATTTTTTGGCGCTGATGTTGGCGGGCGGCGACTGGATGACGCTTTATCGCCTGGCGGTTCCGGTGCTGCCGAGCTTCGTGCTCGGGGCCGCCGAGCTGTGGCGGGTGGCCCCGCCGTGGGCGAGCTGGTTGCGCGTGGCCGTGGCCGGCGCCATGTCCGTTTATCTGGCGGCTGCCGTCGGTCCCGCGGCCCGCGGCGTCGGCGCCGACCGAGGGCGGCTGATCGAAGCGGCGCGGGCGCCGCTGGCGGGCGCGAAGGTCGTCGCGGCGTTGGACGTTGGCTGGGTCGGCGCGGTCGACGATTTCACCGTCGTCGACTTGGCGGGCGTGACCGATGAAACGGTGGCGATGCTACCCGGCGGTCACACCTCGAAGCGCATCGACGACTCGCTGCTACGCAACCGCGACGTCGACGCGCTGGTGCTGCTGGCGTATCCGCCGAATGACGAGCTGGCGCGCGAGGTGGAACGGCGCGTCTCGCTCACGCCGACGGCGCAAGGTTTTGCCATCGTCGCGCGACTGCCGATCGCCGGCGGCCGCCAGCATTACGTGGTCCTTCGTAGGCCTTGAGGTCGAAGCTTCAGGCGCTGGCGATATGGTCCGGCGCCCGCCCGAGCTGTACCAATGCCTCGCGCATGGCTCGCGAATCCGCGAAGCGCTGTTGAGGAAGCGGCGACATGGCCCGTTGAATCAAAGCTCCCCACGCATCCGGAATATCGACCGACGCGCGGTGAACGCCGCTGTCGGCGCCCCGTTCACCCGACCAAAGTGACGCGGGCGTGAGCGGCGGCGGCTCACCGGTCAGGCATTCGTACAGCACGCTGCCCAACGCAAAGATATCGGCGCGGTGATCGATCTCGAGGCCCTGCTCTTGTTCGGGTGACATGTAGCCGCGCGTGCCCAACGGCGAGTTGGCGTTGGTGAGCCGCGTCTCCGCCCATTCCACGCGGGCGACGCCGAAGTCGAGCAACTTGACGTGATCGAGCGGCTCGCCCTGTTCGCCCGGCAATAGCTCCAAGAAAATGTTGCTCGGCTTGATGTCGCGGTGAACGATGCCGGCCGCGTGCACGGCGCCCAGCGCGTCACACATCTGCAGCGCCATCGGCAAGAGCGTGTTCGGCGGCAACGGGCCGACGCGATGCAGCCGCCGCGCCAATGATTCACCGTGCAACCGTTCCATCACCAGGTAACAGGTGCCGTCCGGCAGGTAGCCGTCTTCGAACACTTCCACCACGTTGGGGTGCCAGGCCAAGCCCAGCGCCGCCGCCTCGCGCCGCAGTCGATCGGCCGCCACCGTGTCGTGCGCGACCGCCGCGCGCAGCAGCTTGACGGCGACGAGGCCTCCGTCACTCAGACGCTCGGCCTCCCAAATGGTGCCGTTGGCGCCGACGCCCAGCTTCTCGGTCAGGCGGTATTGACCCGCGACGACCACGCCTTGCTGAAAGCCGGCCGTGCCGCGATCGCGCGTTTCGCGTAGCGTTTGCGAGCGCTCCAGGGCGTGGATGCGCACCAGATGCGCGCGCGCCTGAATGCGCCGGCGCCACTCGTGCGTCGCCAACAAGCCCATTCCAAGACCGATGGCGATGCCCGCGCCGCCGCCAAACGGCACCTCCAGCAGTGACGAAGCCGCCGCCGCCGTGATGCCGAGCCCCCCGCCGAGCACCAGCCCGACCGGCACCGGCCACAACCCGGGAACCCGCCAGGTGACGGAAAATTCGTCGGTCTCCGATTGGGGACCTTCGGAGCTCGGCATGACGCTGACTTGCCCTGCCGGCAAACCGAACAACAGCGGCACGCTCGCCAGCTCGGCTTGGCGCGCCAGCGAGCACAAGCCGTCGCTTTCTTCAGGCGAGCCTGGCCGTACCCGGATGCTTCCTCGCCACCACGTCGGACCCGAAGCCAGTGTTCGCCAGCGCTCGGTACGGCCTTGCTCGCCGCCGAGCAGCTCGAGCTGTCGGTAGGCACCGCCAGGATCAGCGGTGCCGCGCAGCACGTGAGCCCAGGCGCCCAGGCTTTCGGCGCCCACGATGTGCGGCGTGGTTTGCAGCACCGCTTCTCGGCCAAAGCGCGAGGCGAATGCGACGAGAGCGGAATGCCACAGCTCTACCGGGACCAGCCGAGTCTCGTCGTCGAGGTAGTCGCGGTCGAGCTTGGTGCTGAGCAGGAAGGCGTCGGCTTCAGCCCGGCCGTGCTTGGCCTGGACGTAGCTGAGCAGGCTCTTGATCCGCGAAGCGGTCGTCTGCCCTCCACCAAAACGCCTGTGCACCCCCAAAGCCTACTGCCCGCGCGCCACTCCGACAAGCCAGTAGGCCGGGCCCGTACTTTGAAGCGCACTTTGCCGACCCCGGGACTCGAGGCCGGCAACCCAACCGAAACACTCTGTAGGCGAGGATGCGCGGACCCGCGAGACAGCCACCGAGAGCGATCCGGTTTCAGCGGAAATTGCAGCAAATCATCAGAGATTGTCGAGTGCACGAGGGCAGGTAAGTGTTATCCTCAGGGTATAGGGATGCAGATGATGGCCAAGGCACCGAGCACACCGAGCGCTTTCAAGCGCTGGCCGCTGCTCATCGCCGCTGTCGCGCTATCGCCATTCGTACTCGGCAGCGCCCAGAGCGCCCACGCTGATCCTCTGGCAGTGGTCGAAGGTCAATCCCTCGACGTGCGAGCGGATCATCTCGACGTCGACATCGCGAAGGGCACCGCCGTCCTGCAAGGTCACGTGCACGCGGTGCTCGGTGAGCTCGAGGTCGAGTGCGGCAAGATCGACGTGCGCTACGACGAAGCCCCGGTCGTGCGTTACGCGCGCGGCTCGAACGACGTGACGGTGCGGCTCAAGGGCATCGAAGCCAAAGCGGCCGCGCTCGAAGTGGACGTAGCGCGCCGCAGCGTGCGCCTTCAGGGCGGCGTCAAGGTCAGCCGAGGCCGCGGTTGGGTGACGGCCGAGGCCGCGCAGATCGACATTGCGACGCGCCACGTCACGCTGGACGACGTCAAGGGTTCAATCCCGGTCCAAGCCCCCGCTCGCTGAAGGGGGAGCCACCCGTGACGCGCTGGAATGCGCCCCGCGCGCCCTCCGCCGACCGCGCGCCTGAGGCGAAAGAGCCCGCCAGTGGCTGGAAGCCCCGCTCCTGGGGCAGAAGCGCCGAAACAAACCGGATCGCGCGCGCCTTTTTGTGAGGCGTGGTTCTTGCTTCATGGTCTAGACTCCGGCTGCTGGCCACGGGCCAATCGGGAGCCATGGAAATCAAGCAACAGCTACGCCTGTCTCAGCAGCTGGTCATGACGCCCCAGCTGCAGCAGGCCATCCGCTTGTTGCAGCTTTCACGCCTCGAGCTGATCGAGGAAGTCGGGCGTGAGCTGGATAACAACCCCGTGCTGTCCGACGAGGACGCCGGCGAAGCGCGCAGCCGCGGCGACGAGCCGCGCGGGCGAGTCGAGGGCCAACCTTCCAAGTTGGACGAGCCGGAGGCCTTTTCCCGCACGACCGAGTCGAACACGACCGAGAAGGCCTCGCGTGAGGTCGACTGGGAAAAGTTCCTCGAGAACCGCACGCTGCAGACGGCGCCGGGCGGGGGGCGCAACGGGTTCGATGAGCTGCCGCCCATCGAACAGAACCTCACCAAGCCGCGCAACCTGCAGGACCATTTGCTGTGGCAGCTACAGATGAGCGACTTCGGCGATGACGAGCGCCGCTTCGCCGAGCTGGTCATCGGCAACCTCGACGACAAGGGCTACCTGGATCTCGCCGGTGTCGAGCGGCCGGATGGCACGCGCACGCCTGATCTCACGATCGAAGAGCTAGCCGAAGAGAGCGGGCTGCATCCCGAGGATGCGCCGCTCGTGCTCGAGATGCTGCAGAACTGCGATCCCATCGGCGTGGCCGCGCGCGACTTGCGTGAGTGCCTGCTAATCCAAGCCAAGGCCGCCGGGTACGAAGAGGGTGAGCCTGTGCTCACCATCATCCAAAATCATCTGCATCACCTGGAGCGACACAACTACCAAGCCATCTCGCGCGAGATGAAGCTGACGCTCGAGGACGTGTACGAGGCGGCCAAAGAGATCCAGGACTTCGAGAGCCGGCCCGCGCGCAACTTCTCCGATCAAGACGACCGCACCATCGGTATCACCCCAGACGTTTACGTCCTCAAAGACGGCAGCGACTTGGTGGTGCTGGACAATGACCGCGGCGTACAACGGCTTTTCATCAACGAGGCGCTGACCAAGCGGCTGATGAAAGACCCGTCGGCCAAAGAGTTCATCGGTGAAAAGCTGCGCAACGCGCAGTGGCTCATCCGGGCCATCGAGCAGCGTCGAAAGACGATCATTCGTGTTTCGGAATGCATCGTGGAAAAGCAACGCGACTTCTTCGAAAAGGGCGTCTCGTTCCTGAAGCCGATGATCTTGCGCGACGTTGCGGAGGCGGTCGGCATGCACGAGTCGACGATCTCGCGCGTGACCACCAACAAGTACATGCACACGCCGCAGGGCCTGTTCGAGCTCAAATACTTCTTCAATTCGAGTATCCGGCGCGTTGCCAACGAAGACATCGCCAGCGAGAGCGTGAAGCAGGCCATCAAGAAGCTGATCGAGGAAGAGGACAAGTCCAACCCCGTCAGCGATCAGGCCATCGTCGAGATGCTCGAGAAGGTGGAAGGCATCAAGATCGCGCGCCGCACCGTCGCCAAGTACCGCGAGATGCTCGGCATCCTGGCGTCGTCCAAGCGCAAGCGGCTGTTCTAGCCACGCCGCCCCGACGGGGCTGAGCGGGATCCAGCGAGAAGGCCGAGGGCCGGAACGAGATCATCCTGGCGGGTGTTGCGCTGAGCGCGCTCCAACTGGCCGGACGATTGTCCTCGGTGCGCCCGCTCGAACGAGCGGATCTTTTGCCTTCCGCCTCCGGTTGCTTCGTTCTCTCGACCTGCTCGAAAGCTGGGCTCGAAGCTGGGCTCGAAGCTGGGATAGAGGGCCGGGTCTCGTTCGGGGCGATGCCGCCCAGCTGGGCGGCGGGACGGGCCTACCCAGAGGACAACGTACAAATCCGTTCGCGGGCAGGTACGGGGAAGGCCTGGCGGGGGCCGAACACTTGGGGTCTAATGAGCCAAGCCCAAGGAGCCCCACAGAACATGAACGTCAGCATCACTTTTCGCCACATGGACGCGAGTGAGGCCATCAAGAAGCACACGGCCGCGAAGCTCGGCAAGCTGCAGAAATTCCTGCGGCAGCCCATGACCGCGAAGGTGACCATCTCGGTAGACAAGCTCAAGCACGTAGCTGAAGCGCGCATCTCTAGCGGCGGCGCGCATTTGGAGGCCAAAGAGAGCAGCACTGACATGTACACGTCGATCGATCGCATGATCGAGAAGCTCGATCGGCAGATCCGGGTGACGAAGGGCGCGGCCGAGTCGCGCCGCCGTACGGCCAAGGCCGCCGCCGAAGCCGCGGAAGAGGCGGAGGCGCCGGTGGCAGCGCCGGTCAAGAAGAAGGCGGCGAAAGCCGCGCGGCCTGCCAAGAAGGTCGCCAAAAAGTCGAAGCGATGAACCTGCAATCGAGCGCTATTTCGAGTCCAGTAGCCATGCGCCTCTCCGACATCATCACGAAAGAGCGAATCCTGGTGGACCGCGCTGGCGCTCTGCCCAGCAAGGCGGCGGCGCTGCACGCGCTCGCCGGCCTGCTGGGCTCTGCAGTCTCGGCCCCCGAGGAAGAAGTGCTGGCGCTCCTTTTGGAGCGGGAGCAGCTGCAAAGCACCGGAATCGGCGACGGCGTCGCGATTCCGCACAGCGCGCTGGAGCATGCCGAAGCGCAGGCCGGCGCGCTGTTGCTCTTTCCCAAAGGTATCGATTTCGACGCCATCGACGGCCAGCCGGTGCACATCGTGTTCGGCGTCGTCGGACCCAAGCGCGCGACCGGCGAGCACCTGCGCACGCTGGCCCGCATTTCTCGGCTCCTGCGCGACGAGGCGACCAGAAAACTGCTGGCCAACGCCGAGGGCCCCGAGGTCGCGTATGCCTTAATCGAGTCGCACGACGCGACCGCTAAATGAGGTAAGGGGAGGGTGACCTACGAGCCCCCTTCGCAAGCGCTTCGCTCGATCTCGGTGAGAGAGCTGCTCGATGATCCCCATCTGGGGCTCAACGTGCGGTTGGTGGGCGGCGCAGCCGGGCTCGGGCGCGAGATCGCGCACGCCCGCATTCAGAAGTCGGGCCTCGTGCTGGTCGGGCATCTGCACGGCGTCGTGCCATCGCGCATCCAGGTGCTGGGCGAGACCGAGCTCAGCTACGCCGAGAGCCTGAGCGAAGAGCAGCAGGAAAGCGCCGCCGTCGCGTTCTTTTCGTTGCCGTTGTCGTGCGTGGTGGTGACGCGCGGCGTGGACCCGCCGAAGGCATTTTGCTCCGAGGCGGAGCGCACGGGCACACCGCTGGTGGTGTGTACGGAGCGCTCGTCACAGGTCATTGCTTCGCTTCATACGTTGCTCGACGAGCGGCTCGCCCCGCGCACGCGCATTCACGGCGTGCTGGTGGACGTGTTCGAGGTCGGCGTGCTGTTGCTGGGCAAGAGCGGCATCGGCAAGAGTGAGTGCGCGCTCGAGCTGGTGATGCGCGGGCATCGACTCGTGGCCGATGACGTGATCGAGTGCGATTACCGGCCCCCGGGCATGGTGTTCGGTCAGCCCGCCGCGTTGTTACGCCACCACATCGAGGTTCGCGGCCTCGGGATATTGAACATCAAAGACCTGTTCGGCGTGACCGCGATCCGCGAGCGCAAGCGGGTCGATCTGGTGGTGGAGCTACAGCTTTGGCAGCCCGACGCGCCCTACGATCGGATTGGGCTCGAAGACCGCTACCGCGACGTTTTGGGAGTGTCGGTGCGGGAAGTCATTTTACCGGTACGGCCGGGTCGCAACATGAGCAGCATCATCGAGATCGCGGCCCGCAACGAGCTGTTGCGCCAGGCCGGGCATCATCCCGCGCGCGAATTCGTGAAGAACCTGGAGCAGGGGCTGCTGCGGCCGGAGCAGGCCGAGACGCGCAGCTTCCGCCCCCCCAGCAGTCAATTTCGCGCCTACTCGGCCAATGAAAGCTCGGCGCCGCCGCCCGTGTCGCTGCCGCCGGGAGCGGAGCGTAACAAGCCATGACCGACCCCGCCGCGACGCCGTCCAAGAATATCACCTCGGTGGTGGTGGTCACGGGTCTGAGCGGTGCGGGCAAGTCAACGGCCGTGAACGCGCTCGAGGACCTCGGTTACTTCTGCGTCGACAGCGTCCCGACGCCGGTTTTGCCCGGCACGCTTGCCGCCTTCGCGGCCGCCGGCGTTCACCGAGTGGCGTTTGGCATCGACGTGCGAGTGCGCACCTTTTTGGACGACGCGGCCGCCGTCTTGGAGCAGCTGGAGAGCCCGGGTGAGCGCGAGCTGACCGTGCTGTTCCTCGACGCCTCCGACGAGGCGCTTTTGCGGCGCTTTTCCAGCACGCGACGGCCCCACCCGCTGACCACTTCGTCGGAAGCTGGTGGTGAGCAGGGCGCGTTGGCGGTCTTGGATGGCATTCGCATCGAGCGCGAGCTGCTAACGGCGCTGCGCGCGCGCGCGTCCATCGTGCTCGACACCACGCGCATGAGCGTCCACGATCTGCGCCGCGAGGTGCTGGCTAATTTCGGCCCGAGCGCGGGCGGCACCCCGCGCCTGAAAGTGCGATTGTTGTCGTTCGGCTTCAAGTTCGGGCCGCCCGTGGACGGAGACGTGGTGCTGGACGTGCGCTTCTTGGACAATCCGTACTTCGTGCCCGCGCTGTCCAAGCTGCCGGGGACGAATCCGGCCGTGCGCGACCACGTGCTCGGCAGTGAGGGCACGAGCGAGTTCTTGGACTTGTCTGGCAAACTGCTCGAGTTTTGTCTGCCGCGCTTCGAGCGCGAGGGCAAAAGTTACCTCACCGTCGGCATTGGCTGTACCGGCGGGCGGCATCGTTCCGTCGTCATTACGGAGCAGCTGGCCGAGCGCTTGCGCAAGCGTACCGGCCTCCCCATAGACGTGATTCACCGCGACGTGGACCGCGCAACCATCGCCGGCAAGGGCGGCGATCCCGACGGAGTAAATTCGACATGACCATCGCCAAAGGCACCTTCGAGGTCAGGAACAAGCTCGGTCTGCATGCGCGCGCGGCGACCAAGCTCGTGCAGCTGGCGGCCAAGTTTCCGTGCGAAATCACGGTTGGGCGCGCCGGTCAGACCGCCAACGCCAAGAGCGTGATGGGCGTCCTGTTGCTGTGCGGGTCGAAGGGCACCAAGCTCGACGTCGAAGCGAATGGGCCCTCGGCGGCGGAAGCCGTCGAGAAGCTCGGTCAATTGATCTTCGATCGGTTCGGCGAGGACGAATGAGCGACGGCGAGGGGCAAAAAGAGACGCGCGCCGAAGTGGCGCTGTCCGGCCTACCCGGCTCGCCTGGCGTCGCCTTGGGTAAGGCCGTCGTGCTCGCGATCGGTCGCACCGGTGTCATCCATCGCCACATCGACGCGGCCGACGTCGACGCCGAGATCGCCCGCTTCAAGGCCGGGGTCGACAAAGCCGCGACCGAGCTGCGCGAGTTGTCGAGCCGCGCGCGCAAGACCGCCACCAAGATCGAAATCTCCGTTCTCGAAGCGTACACCTTGATGGTCGAGGACGAGCTGCTGCTGGCCGAAGTGACCGAGCATATCCAGACCGAGCTGGTATGTGCCGAGTGGGCGCTCGACTTGGCGGTGACGCAGATGGCGGCGCAGCTCAGGCGCGCGGGCGATGCTTACCTAGCCGAGCGAAGCCACGATTTCGAGTTCGTGGGCGCGCGCATCCGCCACGCCATCAGCGGCGGCAGCCCGCCGATCGTGCCCGAGACGACGGAGCCCCGCATCATCGTGGCTCACGACCTTTCGCCGGCCGAAACCGTCGGCTTGACCCGCGAGAAGGTGCTAGCGCTGGTCACCGAGGTCGGCACCCGCTCCAGCCACACGTCGATCGTCGCCCGCGCCTTGGAGATCCCAGCCGTCGTGGGCGTGGCGGGCGCGCTGTCACGCATTGGCAACGGCGACGCGATGATCGTCGACGGCATGCGCGGGCAGCTGCTGCTGCACCCGCGGCCCGAAACCGTGACCGAGTATCAGGCGCGCGCGGCGCGTTTTCGCGATCTCACGCGCCTGCGTCGAGAAGCGCGGGATCGACCGAGTAAGCTCGGCTCAGGCGAGCTGATCGAGCTGCGCGCCAACATCGATTTACCTTCCGAGACGCTGGGCGCGTTGAGCCATGGCGCCCGCGGGATAGGCCTGTATCGCACCGAATTTCTGTACATGGATCGCAGCGAGCCGCCGACGGAGGAGGAGCAATACGATACCTACCGTCGCGTGGCCGAGATCATGAACCCGTTGTCGGTGACGCTGCGCACGTTCGATATCGGCGGCGACAAGTTCGCGTCGGTGTTCCAGATGCCGTCGGAAATGAATCCGGCGCTGGGGCTGCGGGCGGTTCGGCTGGGGCTGGCGCGGCCCGAAATCTTCATGACTCAGCTGCGCGCCATGGTGCGCGCTACTGCCCACGGCAAGCTGCGCATCATGCTGCCGATGATCGCGTCCTTGGGCGAGCTATTCGCGGTCAAAGAGCTGTTCGATCAAGCCGTCAAAGACGTCGACGCTCGCAGCCTGCCGCGCGCCGAGCACATTTCGCTCGGCATCATGGTGGAGGTGCCGTCGGCGGCGGTGATGGCGCACGAGTTTGCCGAGCACGCCGAATTCATGAGCATCGGAACGAACGACTTGGTCCAGTACACGCTGGCCGTCGATCGCTCGACGCCGGGGCTGGCCTACCTGGCGTCGTACTTCGATCCCGCCATTTTGAGGCTGATTCAGACCGTAATCGCAGCCGGTGTCGCGCATGAGCGCCCCGTGCTGTTGTGTGGGGCAATGGCCAGCGATCCGATGGCGGCCCTGCTCTTGGTCGGTATGGGCTTGCGCGAAATGAGCATGGAAGCCGCGGCCGTCCCCGAAGTGCGCGAGGTGCTGGCCAACGTGACGTTGCAGCAAACCGAGCACGCCGCCCGCGACGCCTTGGCGGAGCGGACGGCGGCGGGCGTGCAAGCCGCGCTCACTCGCCATTTCGGGCGCCTGCTGTCCGAGGGCTGACGGCTCGAGCGCGAGACAGCAGGGAGGCGGGCTACGGAAGTTTCTGGGATTAGAGCTGCAGCGTGGGAGCCCCATCCCCCCACTGAATTTTAGTGCGCAACTGGGCGGGGGCGTGGCCGATGGGGTGGCATGCGGGGGCGAATGGGGCTTTTGGTGCTGTGCGGCGCCTTGGCGCTGGGGTGCGGGAACGCACCGGTTGCGATGAAGGGGCCGAAATTGGCCCTGACGCTGCTCCACACCGCCGATATCCACTCCCGAGTTTGGCCCTTTCGCTCCCGCATCTCTCGCTTCGAGGCCGAGCTGGGCCTGGGCCAAGCGCTCGCCGTGGGCGAGGTGGGCGGTGCCGCGCGCTTGGCAACCCTGCTGCAGCAGGAACGGCGAGAGCGCGCCGCGCTGTGGCTCGACAGCGGGGACGCGCTCGAGGGTGCGGAGGCGTTTCATCGCTTCGGCGGAAGCATCGAGCTCGAGCTGCTGAGCGCGTTGGGGCTGGGGGCGATGGCGCTCGGCAATCACGAGCTCTCGCTCGACGACGTGGCGCTGGGGCAGCTCTTCCAAGGCTACGCCGCCTTTCCGGTGCTGGCCGCCAATCTACGGCCCGGCCGTGATTCAGGGCTTTCGGGTCGTTTGCTGCCGAGCGCGGTGCTCGAGGTGGCAGGCGTGCGAGTCGGAGTCGTGGGCGTCGCCAATCCCAGCAGTCCGCCCCAGCTGGCACGCCCTGCCAACCCGTGGCGGCTCGAGCTGGCGCCGGACTTGGCCGCCGCCGTGCAGGCTGCCGTCGACGACATCGCCCCGCGCGCCGCCTTGATCGTTTTGCTCAGCCACTTGGGACTCGACGAAGATCGCGCGCTGGTAAGCCGCACCAGCGGCATCGACGTCGTGCTGGGCGGGCACCAGCACCTCCTGACGGCGGAGCCCGAGTGGCAGGACGATTGCAGCGGCCTCGAGCTACAAAACAGCCGTGGCTGCTCCCCGCGGCGCGTGCCCATCGTTCATAGCGGAGCCTACGGCCGCTGGCTGTCTCGGCTGGAGCTGCAGCTAGCGCCTGATCCGGCCGCGCCCGACACGCTGGAGCTCGCGACCCTGGTCCTGACCCAACTGCCGGTGGCGGCAAGCGTGGCCGCGAACCCGCAAGTGCAACGGTATTTGGAAGCGCGCCGTCCTGCCCCTGAGCCGCCCTTGGCATTCCTGCCGGAGTTGCTCGCCCGTCGCTCGGCGCTGGCCGGCGACTCGGCCCTCGGCAACCTGACGACCGACGCGCTGCGGGCTGCGACGGGGGCGGACGTGGCCATCGTAAATAGCTCGGGTTTGCGCGCCGACCTGGACGCAGGCTCGCTGTTTCGTTCCGACCTCGAGCTCGCCTTCCCGTTCGACGAGCCGTGGCGGCTCGTCTGGCTCAGCGGGCGCGATTTACGGCGCGCGCTCGAACAAAGCGCGGCGCGTTCGGCGCAGAAAGACTGCGAAAGCGTGCTGCAAGTGGCGGGGCTGCGGCTGAAGCTCCGATGCGGCGCATGTCGGGCGCACCGCGCTGATTGCCTGGAAATTGCGCGCCCAGGCCCGTTTGGCGACGGCCTGCTCGCGGAAGACGCCTGGCTGTTGGTGGTGCTGCCGGAGTACCTCACGCTCGGATCCGGTGACTTCGCGGCGGTGGGGGAGACCGGCGGTGATGTCGCGGGCACGGCCGTCGATTTCATCGCTCGCTACCTGCAAGAGCAGCCGCGGCGAACCGACGAGGGCCTGCCCATCTTCGAGGGAGGGCGTGATGGGCGCATCAGCATGTCGCCCTAGGTGCGGCTTCGGTCTTGCTCTGGCGCTCGCGCTGGGCGTCAGCTCCCACCTCCACGCGGAAGCGCGGTCGCAGGCGGAGCTGACTTGTGTGCTGGGCAGCGGCGAGCTGCTGAACGCGGATGAGCCGGGTCGCAGCGAAGAGCCCCCGTGGCAAAGCCTCGCGAGCCCGCGTGCTGGGGACGACAATCGCGTTCGCGTGGCCGTTTCGTCCGCCAGTGCGGGTTTCGCGCCCGGGGTGACGACCAGCGCGCTGTTGCGGCTCGAGCTGAGCTTCAGCTCCGCGACCGGACCCGCGTCGGCCTTACGCGACGTTTCGAGCTCTCTTGCGCTGACTTGGCAGGTAGCACCGCGCGTTGAGCTGAGCCTGCGCGCCTTTCCGTTCGATACCAATTATCTCCGCCTCGGTTACCTGCACGCGCTCGATTGGGGCGGAACCGACGCCGAGCACGGCGAATCGATCTTCCTCGCGCAAGCGGGGGCGGTGCCGGGGGCGCAGCTGAGCCTGCAGAACCGGTCGACACGTCTCTTCGTGGCGCTCAAATGGGCGCACACCCGCGACGCCTTGCAGGGCGACCGGCGCCTGTGGGGAGTGCTGTCGGGGGCGAGCGTCGCCTTACTGCCAACGCTGCGCATCGACGGCGGCTTCGGCTATTTTCAGCGCTCGTCGCTCGTGCCGGAGGGAGCGCTCGCCAGCTTCGTCGAAGGAGCTTCGGTGCGCATGGTCTGGCATCGCCAGGCGCGCGAGCCGGAGCTGAGCGCGGAGCCGTTTCGCCCGCCCGCCTTCGCCGACGACGCCAATCGTCTCGACGCCGAAGCGTCATCGGGTTGGGCCCTCGCGCTCGAAGGGGTAACGCTCGTGCAGCGGCTGCGGCGCTTCGAGCAGCCTGACGCCGCGAGCTTGGCGCCGGCGCCGGCCGCGGCTCTGTACGGCTCGGCCCGCGGCCGCGTCTTGGCCTTCCACGCCGCGCTGAGCTGGCGGAGCTTGGCGTTCGTGCTTCGCAACGACGTCCGATTGGCGCGAGGCGAGACGCTTCCGTCGAGCGCCAGAGCGCTGCCCGAGCTCTCGGCATGGCTGGGTGCCAGCGCCGCGCTGGCCGTGCCGCAGCTGATCCCCAGCTTCGAGCTCGCTGTGCGCCTGCCGGCAGCGCTCGAGACGCCCGGCGCCCTGGTGGGCTTCAGACAAACTCTGCTGGCCGCGGGGCCCGCCGGGCTGGAAGCATTGCCGATCGGGGCAGGGCGTTTGCCCGTGCTGTCGGCTCGCCTCGGAACGCGCTTTCGAGCGTCGGCGAGCTTCGACCTTTCGCTGTTCGGCGACTACGAGCGCAATCCCAATCGAGTGAAGTTCGCAGAGTCACTCTCGGGGGTAACGCGCGCATTCGCTCGACCCGATCGCCTTGCCTTGTTCGCCGCGGCCCAAGCGCGCTTTTAGGCCGCGAGCGGAGTCGGCCCGCGGGCAGGGTGCCGCTCACGGCGGAAAAGCTGGCCTTAAGAAGGGACGACGCTTTCCGTATCGTAGATCGGAGTGAAGCATCTTTCTGGCTTCGTTTGGTTGAGCGCGCTGGTCGGCGTCGCTGTGTCTGCGTGCGTCTACGACGCCTCGCAACGCTGCGGTCCTCATCAGGTGCTGCTCGGCTCGGACCGCTGCGCCTGCGAGGCCGGCTACGTACCGGGCGCGAGCGGCTGCGTTCCGTGCGGCGAGGACGAACGAGAATCCAACGGGGAGTGCGTGTGCGTGGACGGCTACGCCCGACCGGCCGAAAACGCCGCCTGTGAGCTACTCCCGGAAGCGCTGGGCACGGCGTGCGACACCGACGGCTCTCCCTGCCGCAACGATGAGTATCCGCTGTGTCACGTCACCGACGGGACACACGGCTACTGCACCAGCGGGTGCTCGAGCTCCGCCGATTGCACCGGTGGCTACCAATGCCATGCCGACGGTGCCGACAGTTTCTGTCGTAGGCCGCCGCTCGGCTACGGCAACGCCTGCGAATCGGACGACGACTGCGCCGACGGAGAAGCGACGTATTGCGACACGATTCAGTCGCATTTGTGCCTGGTTCGGTGCTCGGCAGGCAAAACCGACGTGTGCTTCGAGGGTGAGAGTTGCTGCGACTTTACGCTGTTCAATCCCATCTGTGTTCCGGACGGCGTCTGCGCCGAGAAGGGCGGCAAAGAGGTCCAATGAGGCTCCGACTGGCCTCGTTCGTCTTGCTCGCGACGGTGCCCGCGTGGGCGCAGCCGGCGCCGAACGCGGAGCCAACCGCGCCCCCGACGCCTCCGCCCCCCGGCAGCGCGCCCGCCGCCGTCGTCGCTCCTGCCATCGTGGCGACACCGGCGGCCGCCGCCGCTCCCACGCCCGGCGCGGCCGCCGCTCCCGCCGCTCCTGCGGCCGTGCGCGAAGGCTTGCCCGAAACCACCCCCGACTCATTCACCGCCAGCGACGCCGCTTCGAACGCTTTCGTGAGCGAGGACGGCCCCAAGCTCGAGCTGTACGGCTTTGCGGACTTCAGCTACCTGCACATTCTCGGCAACAAACGCAACATCCTGAGGCAGTACGTCGCGCCGTACCCGCGCTTCTACGTTGGCCACTTGAACTTGTATTTGGCCTCCACGCTCGGCGAAAACTGGCGCAGCTTGGCCGAGGTTCGCTTCACGTATTCGCCGCTCGGCGACGACGACAAGCAGGCATCCGACGGCACTTTCCCGGCGCCGGACCCGAACGCCGTAGACTACGCCGAGCTGCAACGCACGTTCTCGTGGGGCAGCGTCGAGATCCAGCGCGCCTGGATCGAATACCAGCCCTTCGACTTTCTCAGCATCCGCGGCGGGCAGTGGCTGACGCCCTATGGCTACTGGAACGATGATCACGGTTCGCCCACGATCATTGCCGTCCACAAACCATTTCCGATCGGCGACGCGTTTTTTCCCGAGCACCAAACGGGTCTGATCGCGCTCGGCAAGTACTTCGTCGGCAACACCGCGATCGGCTACGCCGCCACCCTTTCCAACGGTCGTGGCCCGTACGACGTGATCAAGGATCTCGACGACAACAAGGCCGTGGGCGGCCGGCTTTACGTCGAGACCTCCGCCCTGGGCAATTTGACGATTGGCGTCGACGCCTATCGCGGCCGCTACACGGCTTCGACCAAGCGGTACCGCGTGGACACGTCGGGTGGCGAGCCCGTGGCCGTGATCTACCGCACGACCGACGTCGCCTACGACGAGCTCAGCCTGGGAGCCGACGTGCGCTGGATGTACAAGGATTTGCACGTACAAGGCGAGGTGATGACCAACGAGGCCCGGTACGACGAGCGCTACCGGCCGCGCACCGTCGGCTTCGATCCCAAGCCGTCTTTTGCAGCCGACTATCGGCGTGTCGGCGGCTACTTGCTGGTCGGCTACCGGACGCGCTTTTTGAACTTGATGCCCTACGTCACGGGCGAGCATTCCAGCTACACCAACACTGATCTCGCGCCGCCAGCCTGGGCTTGGTCAGCAGGCGTGAATCTTCGCCCCACGCCCAACGTCGTTCTCAAAGCAGAGTTGGCGATCGCGACCTTCGATGGCGTAGGCAGCACCGGATTGGGAAAGGATGACCTGCCGTACGTCGGGACGCAGGCCGCCTGGGCATTCTGAGATGCGACGCCGCGCTCTTCCCGCACTCGCTTTGACCGGCGCGCTCTTGGCGGCGCTGCTGTCGTTTGCGCCACGCCCGGTCCGGGCCGGCACCGGTGACGTCGCGCTCGCCGTCATCGTCTCGCCCAGCAGCAAGCTCACCAACATCTCGGTGGCAGATCTGCGGCGCGTGTTCGAGAGCGAGCGCCTGACCGATCCCGATGGCAACCGGCTCATCGCGCTCAACCATCCGCCCAAGAGCGTGGATCGGGTCGGCTTCGACGAAGTGGTGCTCGGGATGGACGCGGAGCGGGTCGGACAGTTCTGGATCGACCGAAAAATCCGCGGCGGTAGCGGACCGCCCAGAACGGTCGAGAGCCTGGCCACGCTGCGCCGCGTCGTGGAAAAGTTGCCGGGGGCTATCGGCTACATCCGTCCCGGGCAGCTCTCCAACGAGGTTCGGGCGATTCGCGTAGACGGCAAATTGCCGGAAGACGCCGACTACCCGGTCCGCTTTAAGCCGTAAAGCTCGTCCGGAGGTGGGCCGGAGCCCGCCAACCCACCCGCTCGGGCGAGGGCCGCCGAGCAACCTCCGCCACCGGCCGCGGGCTCGCGGTTGACCGGGCAAGAACCGTGCGTATACTCGCGCGCTCAAAAAGGAATTGAAAGGAAGCACATGCCCCTCGCGCCAGAGGCCAAGACGTCCACGATCACCAAGTTCCGCACGCATGAGACCGACACGGGCTCGCCCGAAGTGCAGATCGCGCTGCTCAGCCAGCGCATCGAATATCTGACCGAGCACTTCAAGACCCACAAGAAGGATCATCATTCGCGTCGCGGCTTGTTGAAGCTCGTTGGTCAACGTCGCCGCCTGCTCGATTACTTGAAGCGCTCCAACGTCGAGCGTTACCGCAAAGTCGTGAGCGCTCTCAGCCTACGTAAGTAGGTTTTCGCGCTTCGCTAGTCATTCCGGGCGCGGGCCTGTCGCTTTCATCTTCGCTTCGTGGAGCGCTGCTTTAGTCAGCGCTCCAGGAATCGAGGCTGAAGGAGGTGCCCGCTCCCGGCGTTTCGTCGCACGTCAGCGACTATCCCGTTTGGAGGGAGCAACATGTTCGTACGTGAATCCGTGATGGTTGGTGGGCGTCCGCTCACTTTTGAAACTGGTCGTCTCGCCAAGCTGGCTCACGGCGCCGTCCTCGCCACTTATGGCGAGAGCATGGTGCTCGTGACCGCCGTTTCCACCGAAGAGCGACCTGGCCTCGACTTCTTCCCGCTCACCTGTGAGTACGTGGAAAAGACTTACGCTGCCGGCAAGATCCCGGGCGGCTTCTTCAAGCGTGAAGGGCGCTTGCGCGACTACGAGGTGCTTTCGTCGCGTTTGATGGATCGGCCGCTGCGCCCGCTTTTCCCGGACGGCTTCAAGAAGGACACGCAGGTCATCGCGACGGTGCTGTCGTCCGACAAAGAGAATCCGACCGACGTGCTGGCGATGTCGACGGCCAGCGCGGCCCTGCACATCTCCGACATCCCGTGGAGTGGTCCGATCGCCGGCATGCGCGTCGCGCGCGTCGACGGCGAGCTGATCGCGCTCCCCACGTTCGACCAGAGCGCCAAGGCCGACCTCGACCTGATCGTCGCTTGCACCAAAGACGCGATCGTGATGGTCGAAGGCGGCGCCGAAGAGGCGAGCGAGACCGAGATCATCGACGCCTTGTACTTCGCGTTCAACGAGGCCCAGAAGGTCATCGGCTTGATCGAGAAGATCCGCGCCGCGGTTGGCAAGCCGAAGCGTGAGTTCTCGGTGCCGAAGATCGACGCTGGCCTCGCCAGCACGATCGCGGGGCTGGCCGACGAAAAGCTCAAGGTGGCTTGCGTCATCAAAGAGAAGAAGGCGCGCTACGACCAATACGCCGCGATCAAGAAAGAAGTCGTGGCGGCGGTCACGGCTCAGCTCGGCGACGACGGCTACAAGGCCGTCGAAAAGCTGGTCAAAGAGGAGATCGAGAACCGCAAAGCCTTCGTCGTGCGCGAAATGGTGCTCAACACCGGCAAGCGCATCGACGGCCGCGACACGACCACGATTCGCCCGATTTCGTGCGAAGTGGGCCTGTTGCCGCGCGTGCACGGCTCGGCCTTGTTTCAACGCGGCGAGACGCAAGCCATCGTCACGGCCACGCTCGGCACCGCCAGCGATGAGCAGAAGATCGACGCGCTCACCGGCGAAAGCTGGAAGCGCTTCATGCTGCACTACAATTTCCCCCCCTTCAGCACCGGCGAGACCAAGCCCATGCGCGGCCCTGGCCGTCGCGAGGTCGGTCACGGCGCGCTGGCAGAGCGCGCGGTCACGCGGCTTTTGCCCTCGCACGAGGACTTCCCGTACACGATCCGCATCGTGAGCGAGATTCTCGAGTCGAACGGCAGTAGCTCGATGGCGAGCGTGTGCGGCGCCAGCTTGAGCCTGATGGACTCGGGAGTACCGATCAAGAAGCCGGTCGCCGGCATCGCGATGGGTCTCATCACCGAGAACGGCAAGGTCGCAATCTTGAGCGACATTCTCGGCGACGAGGATCACCTCGGCGACATGGACTTCAAGGTGTGCGGTACCGATAAGGGTATTACCGCCATTCAGATGGACATCAAGATCGAGGGTCTCGAACGCCGCGTGCTCGAGCAAGCTCTCGAGCAAGCTCGTGCGGGCCGCATTCACATCCTCGGTAAGATGGCCGAGACCCTGAATGTGCCGCGCGTCGAGATCAACCGCTGGGCGCCGCGCATCACCACCGTCAAGGTGAAGCCGGATCAGATCCGCATCATCATCGGCCCCGGTGGCAAGACCATCAAGGGCATCATCGACCAGACTGGTTGCAGCGTCGACGTGAACGACGACGGCACCGTAGCGGTGGCCAGCGCCGATTCGGAAGCGGTCAAACGCGCGATCCAAATCATCGAAGGCCTCACCGCAGAGCCCGAAGTGGGCCGGATCTACAAGGGCACGATCAAGCGTTTGGTCGACTTCGGTGCGTTCGTCGAGATCTTGCCGAACAACGAGGCCTTGTTGCACGTGTCCGAGATCGCTCACGAGCGCATCGAGAACCCGGCCGATATCCTCAAAGAGGGCGACGAGATCGAGGTGAAGGTGATCAGCGTCGAACGTGACGGTAAGGTTCGCCTGACCCGCCGCGAGCTGGTGCCGTTTCCCGAAGGCCCCGAAGGTGAAGCCGCCAAGGAGCGCATTGCGCGCGCCCGCGAGCAAGGTGGCGGCCCGCCCCGCGGTGGTGGTGGCGGTCGTGATCGCGGCGGCGATCGTGGCGGACGTGGTGGCGACCGTGACCGCGGCCCGCGCCGCGATCGGCGCTGAGCGCGCAAGCCGCCGTTCACTGCTCGTCAAATGACGGGCAGTGAGCGTCGGACGGGGAGCACCTCGTTATGAGAGCCCGTCCGGTACCCAGCCAAATCGAGCGTGATGTAAGTGAAGCCGTGAGTCTTGCCCGCCTTGACCACGGCTTCACGCATTTGCGGCTCGAGCAGGCGCGGCAAGTCTTCGAGATCGAGCTCGATGCGAGCGATCTTGTCGTGGTAGCGCACGCGGCTGCGCCGAAAGCCCAGCGCGCGTAGCTCGGCTTCGAGCCCGCCGACCTGACTGAGCCGTTCGGGGGTGACGCTGGTGCCGTAGGGAATGCGGCTCGAGAGGCACGCGGCCGCTGGTTTGTCCCACGAGCCGAGGCCGAGCTCTTTGGCCACTGCGCGCACGTCCGCTTTCGTGAAACCAAGCTCCACGAACGGGCTGCGCACGCCGGCCAGCTTGGCGGCCTCGAGCCCCGGTCGATAGTCGCCCAAGTCGTCGAGGTTGGTACCGTTCAAGATGCATCCCAGCTGCCATTCGGCGCGGCGCTGCTCGGCAATCTCGTACAGCTCGCTTTTGCAGTGAAAGCAGCGATCGGGCCCGTTGGCTACGTACCCCTCACGGCTGAGCTCGGAGCTGTTCACGAGACGGTGGTCGGCGCCCATCTCGCGTGCGATGCGTACCGCGTCTTCATGCTCGCTGGCCGGCAGGCTGGGGCTCACGGCCGTCATGCCCACGGCGCGTGCACCGAGGGCGCGATGGGCCGCCGCCAATACCGTCGCACTGTCGATGCCGCCGGAATAGCAAACGAGCACCGAGTCGGTCCCGCTCAACAGCGTGACGAGTCGCTCGAGTTTAGCGGCGGCGTCCGAGCTCATGCTCCGGAGGCATAACACGAGCGCTTCGTCTCAGCTCTGCGCAGGCCAAAGTCGTGGGGCAGTGCCCCCGAATCGCGCTCGCGCAGGAACGAGGCTCTCGGCGGCGCGGAGCGAAGCCGATCAGCCTGTAACCCTTCGGAATTGGAAGCAAAGGCGATGCCGGACCGAACGCCAGCCCCCCGTAGGCTTGGGCGTCGTCGTAGTACTAGTCGCCGTTCGCCGAAATTTGTCCTTCACAGCCCCCGCCCGGCGCTGTATGTACGGGTTGGCGCACTGCACACTCAAACAGGAGAGCGCGACTCATGCACGTCAAAGGTATGGTTCAGGTTGCCGGCGTCACGTACCGGATCGTTCGCATCGAGCGAGGGATGTACGACGTGGTCCGCATCCTGGACGACCTGCGCGTCGGCCAGTTCCGAACGATTCCGCGCGTCGAGGTGACCGCCGCAATTGCTCCCGACGAGACCATGGCGGAGATCGCCAAGGCCGCGGTCAAGTGGGGCAAGACCAGCTGGGTTGGCCGACTCAGTTTCGCGTGAGCGATTTCAATTCCGTGGTCGGGGTGTTGGCGTGATGGGAGTTGAGCCTGGATCCAAGCGGGTCCGTGTTGGCTCGCTCGAGGTAGATGCGCTGAACCGTTCGGAAGCGCTCGACGCCATCGTGCGGCTGGTGCGCGAAGGGCGCGGCGGCGCTGTCTACACTCCGAACGTCGATCACATCGTGCAAGCCGAGCACGACGAGGCGTTCCGTGCCGTCTACGATCGCGCGGCGCTCTCACTCGTCGATGGAACGCCGGTGTTGTGGGCCGCCCGCTTGCTGGGCACCCCGCTGCCGGAGAAGCTGTCCGGCTCGGACATGTTCGAGCCGTTGCTCGAGCGCGCCGTCCAGGAGCAGATGCGGGTCGTGCTGCTTGGCGGTGGGCCCGGAGTCGCCGAGCTAGCCGCCAAAAATCTGCGCGAGCAGATGCCGGGGCTGCAGATAGTCGATACCCTGGCGCCTCGCCTTGGCTTGTCGGCCACGGACGAAGAACGAGCCTGCGTCGAGCGCCTCGTTCGCGCCAAGGCGGACCTGATTTTCGTCTGCCTGGGAGCTCCGAAGCAGGAGTTTTTCAGCGATCGCAACCTGCGCACTTTGGCGCCGGCGGTTTTGGTCTGCTTTGGTGCGGCCGTCGACTTTGCGGCTGGCACCTTGCCGCGCGCGCCGGCTTGGGTCTCGCGCGTGGGGTTAGAGTGGGCGTTCAGGTTGGCGCGTGAGCCGCGCCGCTTGGCCGCTCGATACCTGCTGCGCGATCCTGAATTTTTGAAGATCGTCGCCGTGCAGGCATGGTCGCGCGGCGGCTGAGCGCGGCCGCGTCGACTAACCGATCAGCCCACGCAGTGCACCATCGCCGAACTGGATGACGGGCGGTTGCCCGTTGTTGACGACGACGACGGCGTTCGAGAGGCCGGTCAAGGGTCGCAGATCGCCAGGCTTGGCCAAAGTGGGCGCGTGAAGAAGCAGCACGTGGTGCTGGCCGCGCAGCTCCTCGACGGCGGCGTGGAACGCTCCCGAGGTGAGCATGCCCGGGGAGCGCATGCGACCCTCGACCAAGACCTGCAGGTTGGGCGAGCAGCGCACCACGACCCAAGGCGTACCTTGCCCGTCGGCTCGGCGTCCGCGCAGCTGCTGCGAGAAGCCCGCGCCGGCCGGGGCCGAAACCTGCAGCGCTTCGTGCAGCTCGGGCCGATCGAAGTCGGCTTCGACCAGCAACACGCTCGCGCCATTTTGAGCGAGCGAGAGCGCAAGTGAAGCGGCGACCTTCGCGCGACTCCCACCGGCCGAGCCCGTGACCGCGATGGTGAGCCGGCGCGTCGAAGCCTCTTTCAGCACCGCGTCGCGCACCTCCGCCAGGGCTGGCGTCTCCGCGTCGATCTTCGGATTCCATCCCGGTGGCACGTCGTGGACCACCAAGCCGGCCGCACTGCGTGCGGGCGCCGGCGCGGAGGCGAATTGGGGCGCCGCCCCGGGCAATACCTCGGCTGCTAGCGCGGGCGGGGGCCGCGGTGCATCGGGCTCGCTGACGGGTGGCCGCTCCTCGCGCGCGGCCGAGACCTCGAGCGGGACCATGGACCCCATGACTTGAGTCTTCCAGCGACCGCTGCGTTTGCGGGGAGATTCTTCGCCGGTGTCGACGACGGGGAGGGGCGCGGGTGGCGGCACCGTGTCGAAGCGGGCCGCCCAGGCCTCGGCCGTGGGATCCAGCGCGGGCGGGCGGCTGACAATCTGCGGCCCGTCGGCAGAGGCGACGGGAGGGGGGGAGCCACGAGTCGAGGCGGCGGCCCCGCCCGCGGGTTGAGACGGTGGTCGCGCGGGCTGCAGCGGTGACAGCCGCTCGATCGAGGTGCGCTTGGCGCCGTCGGTATGCCCCAAGGGAGGCGGGTGTGAAGACGATACCGAATAGCTTCCGGCGCCGGGTGGAGGACGCGAGCCGAATAGGGGCGCGGCGGGCGCGGCGGGGGGCTCTGACAAGGCGGCGCTGGCTGCGGCGGATGCGACCTCGTGCGGGGCCTGCAGCCCACCAGGGGAGGTCTGGGAGCGCTTGGGCCGGGGCGCGGAGGAGCCGGAATTGCCCGACAGCACGACCGTGCGCTGCACCGCGATGGGACCAGGCGGCTCCGAGACGGGACGGCCTGGCGGGGGCTCGCTGCCCTGCGCCGGCGGCGGGTCACTGCGGGGCAGAGGCCGTTCACCGAGCGCCGCGCCCGCGTGTGTCGCCGGATGGCCGTTGGTCCTAGCGTCGCGTACGGGCGGCTGAGCTGGGGGCGGATCACTGCGCCCCGCCGGAAGCGGCATTCGCGGATACTGCCGCTTGGTTTGCTCCGCTCGGCGCGGCAGCACGTAGGCGATCATGGCCGCCGCCATCGTCAAGAGCGCCGCGACGATGCTCAACACCAAGCGATTCGGGGTCAGCGGCGAGCTGGGCAACGGCGCGCGAGCCGTGACGTGGCCGCTCACCCTGGGCTGCGGGTCCGGAACGCTGGCGGCGGCCTGAGCCGTCGCCAACTCGGCCAAGAGCACGCGCCATTGGCTGGTTAGCTCCGGGGCAACCGCGGATGGCGACGCTGGTCTCGGTTGCTTCAGCGCCGCTTCGCGCCGCGCGATCGTCGTTTTGATCTCGGCCAAGCGCCGGTTCAAAACCTCTGGGGCTTGGCTGCCATCGGCGTACGGGTTGTCGGGGGCGCCCGTCGCGAGCCGCTGCTCGATTTGTCGTTTTTCGCTGCGCAGAGCATCGAGACCGCCGTCACCTCCGGGGTTGATCTTGCCCGGGCTCGCCTCGTCCGTGACCTCGGGATGGGCAGTCAGAAACTCGGTCACGGCGCGGCTACGCTCGGCCACGGCGAGCGCGGGCGCGGTGTCTACCGGCGGCGACGCCAGCTTGGGCAAGACCTTGACGGCGCGGTCCGCTAGGTGATTGGCGATGCGCTGCACGCTCTGCGGATCACTGCCGCGGAACTCGACGGTGAAGCCGAGCGCGCCGCGCGATTGCACCCGGATCCCCGCGCGCAATCGTCCAATCGGATCCGGCGAGCGCAGCTCGGGCGGTAGATCCATGGCGACGGCGGCCAGGCCGTCGCGCTCGAGCAAGCTCGCTTCGATGCGGCCTGCCAACACGACGGGGTTGCCGACCTGGGGCGCGCCATCGAGCACGAAGGTGGCGCTGCTACCGTAGGTGCGCGGCCACAGCGCCACCGCCGTCGCCGAGAGCAAAAGAACGGAGCCGCCCGCCGCCAGCGCAGTGATGCGACGCCCGCCGTCTACGTGACCGATCACCGCGGGGGGGCGGGAGCTAGCGGTAGCCTTCGGAGGACTCTGGGTCATGAAAGAGCGGAACCACGCTGGGCGAGCTTGCCCTTTGCCTAGGGATTTTGCACGGCTGCGTCGATGCCGGCAAAGTAAAGCCCTTCTACGCGCGCGCGCCAGTCCCTCGCAGGGACTACTACGGCCGGTTCATGAGCCGGTGCCGCCCAGGACCACCGGAATCGTCCGCGCCAACACGTAGATGTCGAGCCAGGGGGACCAGCTGCGTACGTACTCCACGTCCATGTGCAGGCGGCGCTCGAAGGTCGAAGCGTTGCGCTCCGTGACCTGCCAAATGCCGGTGATACCCGGTTTGACCCGCAAGATGATGGCTTCCTTCTGGTCCATCTCGGGGATCTCGCGCTCCAGGTAGGGCCGCGGGCCCACCAGGCTCATGTCCCCGACGAGGACGTTCCACAGCTGGGGCAGCTCATCCAAGCTGTACTTGCGCAGGAAACGTCCGACGCGGGTCACGCGCGGGTCGACGGTGAGCTTGTGAAATTCTTCATACTCGGCGCGCAGCCTGGGATCGCGCTCCAGCACCTCGGCGAGGCGCTTTTCGCCGTCACCGTGCATGGTACGGAACTTGAGTGCCGGAAAACGCACGCCGTCCTGGCCGAGGCGCTTGTTGTGGTAAAAAATCGGACCACGCGAGTCGAGCTTGATCAAGAGCGCGACCAAAAACAGGATGGGGCTCACTAGCAAGAGCGCGATGCCCGTGAGGCTGATGTCCATGGCGCGCTTGGCCAGGCGTGGCCCGGTCAGCAGCAGCTGTCGCCGCACCTCGATGCCGAGCACGCCGCCCAAGTCACGCGTGGCCGCGCCGAAGTACGCCAAGTCGAACAGATCGGGAATCGCCAGCACGCTCTGAAACGACTCGGCGTAGCGCTCGATGATGCTGAGCAGGGCCGACGCATCGGCTTCGGGCATGGCCACGACCGCGAAACGGATCTTCAAGCGCTGCGACAAGACTGGCGCCAGCTCGAGGCTGCCCAACACCGGCACCTCTTCAATCTGAGAGAAATTAGCCCAGGCGCTGCGAGTGGAAGGGCTATCCGGGGTCGATTTCGGCGGCTCGCCGGTACTCTCGGGCACCGCTTCGACTTCGATATCGTCATCGCCCCACGTCGCGCGCAACGTGCCGTGCTTGAGCGGATCGTCGTCGAGCACCGCCACCGGCTTGAGGCCCAGCTGGGGACGCCGCTGCAGGGTTGCGACCACGGCACGTCCGACGCGCCCCGCGCCCAGCACTACGACGGGTTGTCCCCACCACCGTCGGCGCGAAAACCTATCGCGGAGCGCCGCACGCAGCAGTGGCACCAAGAAAATACCGGCCAGCCAAGTGATCAGCCAAGCCGTGTGCTGCACGCCGTCCCACCCGCCGCTGCGCACCAGAAACGACACCAACCACAGGCCCGCGCACACGAAGCTGATGGCGAGCGTGCTGCGGCGAATCTCTTCGGGCGGGCTCGGCGGCGTGGCCGCGTACAGCTGAACGTAGGCAAAAATAAGCACGCACAGCGGCAAGACGGCCAAGATGCCGTAGCGCTGCACGCGCCCCGGAGCGTCGTGGTGGACGACCATCCACGCTAGGCCCGTCGCCAACGCTAGTCCCACGATGTCGGACATGACGACGGCGAGCTTGGTGAGGCGAGGGCGGCAATGCACCGTCAAACCCATGATCGACGGCGTCTCGCGCGCGCGGCTTTCGAGCTCACGCGCCTTGCCCTTGTCGCGCGTGACGCGCACTTGCTCCAGCAAGGCTTCGGCGATGGCTCGACCGTCGCAGGCCCCCATGCGCTTGAGTAGGGCGCCGAGGTGACCGCCTTCTTCCGTCTGTTGTCGCAGCGCCGTGCGCAGCTGCTCGGGCGTGATCTGCCCGCGGCGCAGCAGAATCTGCCCGAGCTCGTCGCCTCGCTTGCGGCGTCGCTTGTAGAACGCCGGAACCTGTTGGTTCGCGTCCTCGCTGGGTTCGTTCGGCGCTACTTCCGTCAACTTAGTCCGCGGGTCATAGCGCTTGTGCGCTTCAGCTGGAAGGGCAGCGCGATGGGCACGTGAGATTGAGGCGTTCGAGCCAGGTCCGGTCTTCATAGCCGGCCGAACGTCCGTCACGGTATCGGGGCGGGGCCGCCGTCCGCGACCAGGGGCGAGCGCGGGCTTATTCTCCCAGCGCCTTCCGGAAGTAAGCGATCGTTTCCTTCAGGCCGTCCTCGAGCTGCACCTTCGGCTCCCAGCCGCCGAGCTTGCTCCGGGCCAGGTCGATGATGGGCTTGCGTTGCTTGGGGTCGTCTTGGGGCAGGGGCATGAACGTGAGCTTCGACTTCGACCCGACCAGCGAGATGACCTTCTCGGCCAGCTCTAGCATCGTGAACTCGCCGGGGTTGCCGAGGTTAATCGGACCGGTGAATCCCGTTTCGGTGTCCATCATGCGCATCATGCCTTCGACCAAGTCGTCGACGTAGCAGAAGGAGCGCGTCTGCGCGCCCGTGCCGTAAATCGTGATGTCCTGCCCGCGCAACGCTTGCACGATGAAGTTGGACACGACGCGGCCGTCGTTCGGGTGCATGCGCGGCCCGTACGTGTTGAAGATGCGAATGACCTTGATGTCGGTGTTGTGCTGGCGGTGATAATCGAAAAACAGCGTTTCGGCGCAGCGCTTGCCTTCGTCGTAGCAGCTGCGAATGCCGATCGGATTGACTCGACCCCAGTAGCTCTCGGGCTGCGGATGCACCTCGGGATCGCCATAGACCTCGGACGTGGATGCTTGCAATACGCGGGCTTTGACGCGCTTGGCAAGGCCGAGCATGTTGATGGCGCCGTGCACGCTCGTCTTGGTGGTTTGCACCGGATCGAACTGGTAGTGCACCGGTGAAGCCGGGCACGCCAGGTTGTAGATGCGGTTGACCTCGACGTAGAGCGGGAACGTCACGTCATGGCGCATCAGCTCGAACATCGGGTTCGAGAACAAGTGCTGGACGTTTCTCTTCGTGCCCGTGAAGTAGTTGTCCACGCACAGCACGTCGTCACCGCGCGCGAGCAACCGTTCGCACAGGTGCGAGCCGATAAACCCAGCTCCGCCGCTCACCAAAGTCTTCCTCATGGCGACAGGCTCAATACCCGTCACGACTCTAGGTGTCGAGGTGCGTTTCCCCGCCGGGCGGTCCCGCCGCCCAGGGCATCCGCTCGCTAAACGCGAGCACGGCCGAAAGGCCGGGCAAGCCTACTGGCACTGCGAAGCGCGAATCCGACTCATGAAGGCGTTCGGCGGCAGCCATTCGCCCTGGTAATAATAGTCATAGTTGCGGGTAAGACCCGTGCCTTCGCCGAGGTCGTTCCAGGTCGCCATCATGACCAGGTTCGCCGTCGCCGATGCCGCGAGGTACTTGTCCAGTAACGCCGGGCCTTTGACGAGCTGGTCATTGGCGGTGGCGAGGCGCCCGTTGTTCTCACGGCCCACGGTGTCCCACTTGGCCATGAAGTGATCGAACGTCACTCCCTTCATGTCGGAGTGACTCAAGTCACCGCCTTGGAACGTGTTCCAACGGAACTGCGCGTCGGCCACGTCGGGCGTGGCCGGATCTTGAAAGAACGCGCGATCTATGGCCAGAAACGGTTCTTCGCCGAACTCGGCTTGGAACAGCGCTTTCAGGCGTACCAAGGTCGCGGCCGACTTGTTCTCGGGCTTGAGCGTGCCGGCGTTGTAAAACGCGATCAGCGGGCGGCCTTGGTAGCGGTACCAATGCTCGCTCGGCACCGCGGCGTAGAATTGGTGCCATTTCTGATAGATCAACTGGGCGGCGGCCTCGGTGTCGTTGAAGTTGGGCAGCTCGCCCCACGGCATGCCGCTCTTACCCCAGCCCCAAGTATCGTCGAAGAGCGCCACCTGGATGCCACCGCCGATATCGGTCAACGCTTCGACCACTCGCGGCAACTGCACGAGATCGGGCCCGAAGGTGTTGAGCGCCAAAAACTGCAGCCCGCTCCAGCGCGCGTCCAGCAGCTCCCGCCGCCAGAAACCGGCGTTCTTCGGGTTGTAGTAGGCGACTTTCGAGTCGCCGGAAGCCAGCAATTGTGAGGGCGCGCTCATGCCGGCGGCGTGGGTATTGGCCCAGTCCAGCCCGCAGTTGACTCCGCTCGGGCACTCGCTCCAGTACATCAGCACCGCGCCCACGTCGCGCGTGCCTTTGCGGGTACAAGCAGCCGTGAGGTCGACCTGGGCGAGCCACGGATCGGAGTAGGTGAGGATGCAGCTGCGCGAGGCTCGCGTGCACAGCGTACGCACGACGTCGACGCGCCGGACGTGCTCGACCGTACGCAGCTGGCCCGCGAGCTCGTCGATGGTAGCCGGGTCGGGCTCGCTACCGGTGATCTGACACTGAGCCGCGCGTACGAAGCTCTCGGGCGCGTTGCCCCAATTGACGTCGATCGTCTTGGCCGTCTCACACGGGCCTTCCCACTCCGCACGAAGCTGAAACTCGGTGTCTTGGGGCAGGGGTTGCATGCCGGTGCCGCCGGTGCCGCCGGTGCTCTCGTCGTCTTCGCTCGCGTCATACGAGCCGCGCGAGCAAGCACATACGAGAACGGAGACGAGCGCCACACGAGAAAGAGCGATCCACGAAACCAACTTCATGCGGGTGATCCTCGAGCTGTGCCGGGTGCAACGAATCGGGCCAGGCCGCCTCGCAGCGCGTCACTCCAAGAAGGCTACGTCGTCGAGCGTGAAATCCCAGGGCGCGGCGTCCTTCGACGTGAAATTCAAGGCCACGATCGTCTTGACGTCGAACTTGGTTTTGTCGCCCCAGCCGGTTTGTTTGAGCTCGGCCCAGGTGATTTCATAGACCTTGGGCTCGTCGCTCAGGTCTTTGATCCCCTTCATGAAGTGGTCGTAGCACTTCTTGCATTTGCCGAACTCGGGCATGGTCGCGACGGTGCCGACCAGAAACTTCATCGGTGTCTTGCCCGACGCCTTGAACTTGATGCCGCGATACTTACTGGCGTCGACTGGCGTCAGCATGGGGGCGCCGATCAGGTTCGTGCCGACGCCGCCGCCCCACTCGGTGTAGCCCTTGCCGGTGGTGTGCAGCGCGCCGTCCTTCACGGCGGTCATGAACTCTTCGACCGAGGGCGGCATTTTCTCACCCTTGGGGCTCTTGTCGCTGTACACGAACCAGCTGCCCGGCGGGTTCAGGCTCTCGCCGACGTTCGAGATGCTGGTGCCGTCCCAAATCAGAGTACCGGTGGGGACGACCGCTTCGATGAGCGCTTCTTCACCCGTGGTCTCACCGGCGGCGTCCGTCGCGCTGCTGGCGGTTTCGGCGCACGGTTGCGCGCCCTGCGGCCCGATGCAGCCGGCGGCGAGCAGCAAGACGGGAGCAGACATGGTGAATCGGGGTTGGCTCATGATTTTCCCAAAAAAGAGGACGATTACTGCGCCGTCCGGGCTGCAGAGTGGATGTTGCGCGTGAGCGCGCCGGGCGCAACGACGCGAGAAATTGCCGTGTTTTGCGGGCTGGCGCGCGGACCCGTTGAATTAGAACTATCACGTAGCGAGTCTGTCGCAAGCTAAAACGTAGGCAAATAACGCTGTTTACCAGCGCGCGACCCCGCCGCTCTCGAGCGGAAGCTTGCAGTATTTCGCGGTAAAACGCGGGAATTGACCACGATTTCCTTTGACCTCGAGGCCGCCGTCGGTCAATTCATCAGTGCGAAACGTGATCTCGGATTGACGGTCGCAGAGTGAGCGTGCTCGCGACTGCCGACTCGTGATCGCAAAGCGTGAAACAGCGTCTCGGGCCCTCCTGCCTCAACGGTGGCGTGCGGCTTCGCGTCAGGCATTTGCCGGGCGGCGGCTCGAGCGCCTTCGAGCACAACCACGGGTGAGAAAATGAATCGCATCAGCACAACCTGGCTAACTTTGGCGACGGTCGCGGGCATCTTTGCGCTGGGCACCGCTTGCTCGTCGGGCGGCGACGACGACGACGGCGCCGCCGGCAAGGGGGGCGGCAACAGCAGCGCTGCGGGCAGCACCACGACCATGGCCGGCTCCTCGGTCGTACCGGTTGGTGGCAGCAGCGCGGGCACCAGCACCGGCACGAGCGGCAGCACCACCACGGCCGGCACCGGCACCGGC